>ERZ781275.6-NODE-6-length-241368-cov-6.564019_pt1 | contig 241368 bp, 215 predicted proteins | sample MGYA00375853_ERZ781275 | MGnify/ENA primary metagenome ERZ781275 (study PRJEB29790, sample SAMN03653691) | human gut metagenome | host: Homo sapiens | place: USA: Dallas, Texas | collected 2012-07-23 | study: EMG produced TPA metagenomics assembly of the Gut...
GGCGGCGTCGGCGGTGTATTTGTCCGCGCCGATCTGCTCACAGAAAGCCTCGGTGACAGGCGCGCCGCCAACCATGATCTTCACCTTGTCGCGGATGCCCGCTTCCTCGGCCTTTTTCACAACTTCTTCCATCATGCCCATGGTCGTCGTCAGCAGCGCCGAGCAGCAGATGATCTGACAGCCCTGCTCCACAGCCGTCTGCACGTAGGTCTCGGGGGCAACGTCCGTGCCCAGGTCCACGACCTCCAGCCCCTTGCCCTCCATCATCATTTTCACAAGGTTCTTGCCGATGTCGTGCAGGTCGCCCTTGACCGTGCCGATGCACACCTTGCCCGCGGCTTCCACACCCGCGTCGGCCATCAGCGGCTTCAGCAACTGGGCGCCCATGTTCATGGCGCGGGCCGCCACCAGCACCTCGGGCACGAACACTTCGTTGTTCTTGAACTTCTCGCCGATGACGCCCATGCCGCTGAGCAGCCCCTCGTCCAGGATCTGCTGCACCGGAATGCCTTCGTCGATGGCCTGCTGAACCAATTCTTTCACGATCTTGGCTTTGCCCCGCTGGAGGTTTTCGGAAATGTCTGTCAGAATGCTCATACTGCTTTCCCCTTTTTGATTATTCTCGGTTGAAAATGCCTTTCGGCCTTACTTACAATATATCCTTTCGCTCTGCTTTTCTCTTGTACTAAAATGTTGCTTTTGGAACTTTTTTGCCCTGATTTTTTGAATGTTCCAATTTGAGCTTTTCTGTCGGCCGGGGACGGAATAAAAACTGCTTTCAGGGAAAGAATTAATTGTTTTAATTATCTATTGACAATAAATATTATTTAATATATAATTAAATTAAATTAAAAGACATCCTGCCCAAAGAACAGCCGGAGCCTATACATACAGGCGTCTGGGACGCGGCGGAAGCAAGGACATGGTATCACGCGAAAAGATGCGCATACGGGCGCGGAGACCCCCGTAAATAATATAAAAAGAAGAAGGAGAGTAAGTTATGAGAAGCATTACAACATTAGATCTGCAATATGCACACCGCTTTTATGGGTTCAAGGGCGAAGCCCAGTACCTGCACGGCCATACGGGTGTTCTGACCATTGAAGTGGAGGACAGCGTGAATGCCGGCGTGAACATGGTGTTCCCCTGCAATGAAATTCAGAAAACCGCATGGGACGTTCTGAAAAACTTTGACCACGCGCTGATCCTGCGGGAGGATGACCCCCTGCTGCCTGCGATCCTTGACGTATACGAGAAACAGGGCATCAAAAACGGACATCCCAACAACGTTATGAAGGGCGAGGCGTTTAAGACAGAGCTTGCCACCGCATATCCAGACTGCCGTTTGGTCGTCACTAAGGAGACCATGACCGTTGAGGGCATGATCAAGATCGTTTATGACCTGCTGAAGGATAAGCTGAACATTGCGAAGCTCACTTTTACCAGCGGCGTAAACGCTGCCAGCGCGGAATTTGACACGAAAAATGAAATTGACCGCTGCCCGCTGTGCGGCATCGCGCTGAATGAAAACGGCGTCTGCCCGAAGTGCGGATACAAAAAGCAATAAATCCTCCGGCCGTCCGCGGCTGAAGTGAGGCAAGCGCCCTATGCTGAAAAGCATAGGGCGCTTGCCTGTTTGGGGTGTGTATGCCGCCCGGCGGAGCAGACGGGACGCTGGGGGCTGAATGCAGCATCCCCGTACCCTGTTTTGTATGGAGCGGGAGCCGAGCGCCTGCTCTGCTCCTGCTTCCGCTGCGGAAAAGCGCCGCTCAGAAGCCGTATTCGATGGTTTCCTCCCGGTGGGTCTGCGCCGCGCGCCGCGCTGCAAGACATGCGGCTGCGCTGGCGAGCCCGTGCTCCAGCCCAAGCGGGCTGGGCGCGCCTTCCAGCATTTCCGCAAAGCCGCGGGCCAGCGCCTCGTCGCCGCCGAAGTGCACCAGTCCTTCCGGATAATGAAATTGATGGACGGCGGTATGGCGTTCGTCGTAATAGTCCACACGGAGCTGTGCTGTGTAAAAATCAAACTCCGCGCTGGCTCTTGTGCCGATAAAGCGCGCGCCGCGCCGCCCGGCGTCGTTTTTTACAAGAAATGTCTGATGGTATGAAATGAGCGTGCCGTCTTCGCAGGTGAACAGCGCCGCGCCCACATCTTCGTTTCCGGTGTCCCTGGCAAAGCAGCACAGCTCGCCAGAGGGCTCTTCCTTGCGGCGGTGTTCCACAACAAAGCTGCTTTCCGGGCAGGTGCGGTATTCAGGGCAGTCCGGGCAATGCAGCCCCGCAGGCTTGTTGCCTTTGAAATACATTTTGGAGGTGAGGGCGGCCACCGAGACGGGACGCTTGCCCAGGATGTGAGTAATATAGTCGATGTCGTGGGTGCTTTTTTGCAGAAACAGCCCGCCGGTGAGGGCGGCGTCCCGGTACCAGCTGTGATAGTAAACGCCGCCGTAAGGCACATTGTTGACGGCCTGCACGGAAACGACGTCACCCAGCGCGCCGCTGTCCACAAGGCGCTTCATCTCCTGTACGATGCAGGTGACGTGCAGCGGGAAAGAGACCATAACGCGGCCTCGCAGCGCGGGCGGCGCGGCCAGCAGCCGGGCGTACTGCGCTTCATCGATGCATACGGGCTTTTCCAGGAACAGGGGCAGGCCGCGTTCCATCACAAGGGCGGCGTACCGGGCGTGCAGGCCGCACCGGGTGCCGATGAACACGGCATCCAGCGCCTCACGGTCCAGCATCTCCTCCGCGTCCGCGTAATAGCGGGTGTCTGCAAAGCGGCCGTCACGGGCCAGCTGCGGCTGCAGCGTTTCCAGGCGCGGGTCCGCGACAGCGGCCGGCGCGAGAGGAAGGCCCGCGCCGGTAAATGCTTTCATCATGGTCTCGCTGCGCAGGCCGTAGCCGATAAAGCCGATTTTTTTCATGGTGATTCCTTCTTTCCGGTGTTTTTTGACGCGCATGCCCGGACGGCATTGCACTTATTATAGAAAGCAGGATGCCCGCAGTCAAACAAACGGACCAAAGATGCAAAAAAAGAACGAAAAAGATAAAACGGCGGCCGCAGCCGGACGTGAATTGAGAAACGGTATTGTGCTTTTTGATGCGGCACTTTTGCCGAAAAACGGCGCAAAAAAGCAAAACAGGAGATTTTTAACCGAGAAATGCGTCTGAAAAGACAAAAAATGCGTCTGATTTTTTTTGCGGTTTGCGGTATGATAAAAAAGAACAATACAGGACAGGAGGAACCATGGCAGTGCGGATCTATCTGGAAGAAAGCGCGCGGCGGTTTGAGACGGGTGTGCGGGAGCTGGAGGTGCTGGGCGGCTTTAAGCTGGCCGGGGACGGCGTACCTGTGCGCTGGAGTGAAGCCGGTGTGCCGGGCATTTCCTGGGACGGCAGCAGGGCGCAGCTCTCTGGTGCGGGCGAAGCGCAGTTTTTTCGCGGGCTGGGCCTGCTGCGGGAGCGCCTGGCAGGCGGCACGGCTCCCTTTGAACAGACCGAGGCGCCGGTGTTCCGCGGCCTGGGCGCCAGTTTTGACCTTTCCCGTAATGCAGTGATGACGGTGGATGCGCTCAAGCGGATGCTGTGCCGCATGGCGCTGATGGGCTACAACGAGGCTTACTTATATACGGAGGATACCTATGCGCTGCCGGAATATCCGTTTTTCGGCTACCAGCGGGGAAGGTACGGCGCCGAGGATCTGCGTGCGCTGGACGGTTGGGCGGCGGCGCTGGGCATCGAACTGATCCCCTGCATCCAGACGCTGGGGCATCTGGAACGTTTTCTGCATTGGGAAAGCAGCGCGCCTCTGCGGGATACGCCGGATGTGCTGCTGGCCGGGGACGAGGAAACCTACCGGCTGATCGAGGCCATGCTGCGCCGGTGCCGCGCATGCTACCGCACGAAAAAAATACACTTGGGCATGGACGAAGCCATGAATCTGGGCTTGGGCGGGTACTTGAAAAAGAACGGCTATCACGAGAGCTTTGACATTATGCTGCGCCATGTGGAGCGCGTGGGCGCGCTGGCCCGAAAGCACGGCTTTGAGCCAATGATGTGGAGCGACATGTATTTCCGCTGCGCCAGCCCCAACGATGATTACTACGAGGACGACATCGAGATCCCCCAGACGGTAATAGACGCCGCGCCCGCGGACATGACGCTGGTATATTGGGATTATTACCACGACGACGAGGCGTTCTACGACAGATACATCCGCCTGCACCAGAAATTTGCCGCGCCGCTGCGGTTTGCGGGCGGTATGTGGACGTGGCTGGGCCCGGCCGTTGACTATGACGTGTTTTTCAAAAAAGCGGAGCCCGCGCTGCGTGCCTGCCTCGGAAACGGCGTGACGGATGTGATGATCACCACATGGGGCGACGACGGCGGAGAGACGAGCCCTCAGGCGATGCTGCTGGGCCTGCAGGCCTGGGCGGAGTTCTGCTATACCGGCGGGATGGACCGCGGGCACATCTGCCGCAGGCTCGCCGCCTGCACGGGCGCGGACGGGCGGGCGCTGGCGCGCATCAGCGCGTTCAACAAAACGCCGCTTCTGGACGCTGAAAGCGATCTGCCCAATGCCGCAAAATTTCTGCTGTATCAAGACCCGCTTTTGGGCCTGTACGATTTGGATATCGAAGGGCTGGGCTTTGCGCAGCACTACGCCTCGCTGGAGGCGGAGTTTGCCGCGTATGCGCAGGAGGGCGGCCAGTGGACGCTGCTGTACCGTTTTTATGAGCTGCTGGCCCGCGTGCTGAAAAACAAGGCGGAATTGGGCCTTGGGCTGTACCGCGCTTACCAAAAGCAGGACCGCGCCCGGCTGGCAGCGCTGGCCGGACAGGCGCGGCAGGCCGCAGAGGACTGCGGAGCGCTGCGCACATGCTGGCGGCAGCTGTGGATGGCGGAATGCCGTCCGCAGGGGTTTGAAGTGCTGGAGCTGCGGCTGGCCGGCGTACAGGCCCGCCTGGAAGCGGCCGCCGCTCGAACGGAAGACTGGTGCGCAGGCAGCGTGCAGCGCCTGGAGGAGCTGGAGGAGGGGCGGCTGCTCCTGCTGCGCACGCCCGGCACCAGCCGCCTGCACGGCGTGTATTTCTGGCGCGAGATCGCAAGCGCATCCAAATGCTTTTGAGAACAGGCGCCCCCGCGCCGCGGCCCGCGAAAGAGCCGGAACGGGGAAAAGGGAAAGGGATGGTTATGCAATGAAAAGAATCACGATGGTCATCGCAGGCCTGGGCGGCCGCGGCCACGACATTTACGGCAACTATGCCATGGAGCACCCGGATGAGGTGGAGATCGCTGCAGTGGCGGACCCGCGTCCCGAGCGGCTGGAGCTGGCGCAAAGGGAGTGGAACATCCCGGCGGAGCGCTGTTTCGCAACGGCGGAGGAACTGTTTGCGCAGCCGCAGCTGGCGGACGCGGCGGTCATCGCCACGCAGGACCGGCAGCATGTCGTCCATGCGGAGGCCGCGCTGAAAGGGGGGTACCATTTGCTGCTGGAAAAACCAGTGGCGGTGGACATTGAGGGCTGCCTGAAGGTACTGCGTTTGGCGCGGAGGTATCAGCGCCATGTGGTGGTGTGCCATGTGCTGCGCTATACGCCTTTTTACAATGCCATCAAGCGGATCATCGAGGACGGCCGCATCGGCGAGGTGGTAACCATCCAGGCCATGGAACAGGTGGGCTACTGGCATCAGGCGCACAGCTATGTGCGCGGCAACTGGCGCCGAGCGGACGAATCCAGCCCGATGATCCTGGCAAAGTGCTGCCACGATATGGACATTCTCATCTGGCTTACGGGCAAGCGGGCGCGCTATGTAAGCTCTTACGGCAACAATTATCTGTTCCGTGCGGAAAAAGCCCCCGCAGGCGCGGCGCAGCGCTGCATGGACTGCGCTGTGCGCGCCGGCTGTCCCTACGACGCGGTGCGGTATTATCTGGAGAGCGGCCGCACCAGCGTACGCGCGGGGCGCGTGCACTGGCCCATTAACGTGCTGGACCCTCACCCCACACCCGAGAACATCGAGCAGGCGCTGCGCACCGGCCCCTACGGCCGCTGTGTTTATCACTGCGACAACGACGTTGTGGACCACCAGGTGGTAAATATCGAGCTGGACGGCGGCACCACCATCAATTTTACCATGTCCGCGTTCACCGAACGGTGCTACCGCACCATCAAGGTGATGGGTACCCACGGCTGTGTGGAGGGAAATATGGATCTCTCCCACCTGGTGTGGCACGACTTCTTCGGCCACAGCGAAGAAATGGACCTGAATGTAACGGACGGTTCCATGGCCGGGCATGGCGGAGGAGACGCCGTTATGGTGAAACAGTTTGTAGAACTGCTGGCCAGCGGGCGGGACGACGAGATGCTCTCTTCTGTGGAACACTCCATCGAAAGCCATCTGGTGGCGCTTCTGGCCGAGCGCTCCCGCCTGGAACATGGCCGCAGCCTGCCCGTGGAGCTGTGAGCATAGTTCGGAATTTGTCTTTTTTGTTAAGGAGATCGTTTTTTGATGCTTCAATATTGAAAACAGAATGAATAAAAAAGGACTCTGTTTTGCAAATGATTTAAATTTCTTTGTTCATTTTGCTGCAAAAATATGATAATATTTTTTGATGGTGCCGGAAAACAGTAAAACAAGCGCCGAAAAAGACAAATACATTGCGCGGCGTCCTTGTTATACTGAAAGTGCAGAACAGGAAGGGCGACGCAGCCTTTTCCAAAGGATCTTTTAGGAGGAAAACGCAAATGAAAAAAATATTGGCACTCTGTCTTGCGCTGACGATGGCACTGGCTGTATTCGCCGGATGCTCGGGCGCAGCTTCTTCTTCAGCGCCGGCCGCCGGCTCCGCCAGCGGCTCTGCTTCCACAGGCGGCTCTGCCACCGGCAAGCAGCTTTCGGGCAAGGTCGTGTACTGGTCCATGTACAACGAGGGAGAGCCCGAGGCAATGGCCATCCAAAAGGCCGCTGATATGTTCATGGAGGACTACCCCGACTGCGAGGTGGAGATCCAGTGGATCGGCCGTTCCAACCAGGACATCACCGGTCCGGCGCTGGAGGGCGGCGAGCAGCTGGACATCCTGGACAATTTTTCGTATGATAAGAGCACGGACCGTTATCTTGACATCACGGACATGATGAACGGGCCGGCCCTCGGCCAGGAGGATATGACCGTGGCCGAGAGCATTCTGCCGGTGCTGAATCTCGCCAACGCCCAGGGACAGGAAAAGGCCGGGCTGGAGACGGACAAATACTACGGCGTGCAGATGTTCCCCTGGGTGGTGGGCTTCTTCTACAACAAGGATCTGTTCCAGCAGGCGGGCATCACCGAAACGCCCGAGACCTGGACGGAATTCATGGAAGCATGCCAGAAGCTGAAGGACGCGGGCATCAATGCCGTCACCTGTGATGACGCATACATGACGCTGATCCCCAACAACTATCTGGCCCGCCTGGTGGGCAGCGATACCATCGCAGCCATGAGTGCCAGCGCGTCCGACCCGGCGTGGCAGTCCGAGGAAGTGAAGCAGGCGTTTGCCGCCATGGAGGCGCTGTCGCCGTTTATGTCCCCGCAGACAGCCACCAATAAGTATCCCGCCGGCCAGCAGGAATTCGCGCTGGGCGAGGCGGCCATGTACCTGAACGCCAGCTGGATGCCTTCCGAGGTGGCCGACACGGCGGGCGAGGACTTCCCCTGGGGGTTCTTCGCGTTCCCGCAGGTGGAGGACGGAGCTGAGGGCAGCGGCTACGTTTCCGTCGGAGGTGTTCCCCTGGCCGTATACAGCGGCTCCCCGAACCCCGAGGCGGCGAAGGAGTTCCTGCGCTATGTGGCGTCCAAGGAAGTGCAGGACTATCTGGCCGAGCAGGGCGGCGCTCCGGCGACCGTCGGCTCCGAGTGGCCCGGCGCCCGTGCCGAATGCACGGATGTGATCGCTGCTGCGGACAAGGTGGCCAGCCTGAACTGCGACCTTTCCAGCGAGTTTGTGAGCGCAGTGTTTACAATGGAGATGAACAAGGTGCTCACCCAGCAGACGACGGCCGACAAGGCGGTATCCACCCTGACGGGCGAAGCTTCCAAATATTGACGCCGGCCGGATAAAACAAGGAAACAGGATAGGGATGCCGGCCGCGCACAAATGCGCGCCGGCATCCGCTTTTTCAAATGATACAGCCGGGGGGCAGGCTTCCCGGCAAAGCAACAAGGAGGGGCAGCGGTGAAAAAAGGGCTGCGCAGAATGTATCTGGCGTTCCTTTCGCCCGTGGTGGTCGCATTTTTGATCGCTTATCTGTATCCCGTGCTGCGCACAGTTCAGATGTCGTTTTTTGAGGTGTCGGATATCAGCGCCGCGCGGGATACCTGGGAATTCGTAGGGCTTTATAATTATGTAGACCTGTTCAGCCGTCAGCTGTTCCGGGTATCGTTCAAGAATATGATGCTGATTTTCCTGGCGGGAGGCGCGGCGGTATTTCTGATCTCGCTGTTTTTTGCCTGGGTACTGCACAAGGGCATGTTCATGGGCAACCTGTGGCGCAACCTTATCTATCTGCCCACGGTCATCACGCCCGTGGCCATGATCACGGTGTGGACGCAGTATGCGTACAACAGCCGGTACGGCCTGCTCAAAACGGTGTTCGAGGCGCTGGGCCTGGACGGCCTTGCGGCCATACCATGGACAAGCACTCAATACGCGTTCTGGTCCATGCTCATCGCTTTCTGCTTTTGCAGCATCGGCGGCAACCTGCTGGTGTACATGGCCGCCATGAAAAAGATCCCGGACGACCTGTTCGAGGCGGCGTTTATGGACGGCGCGACGGAAGGAAAGATTTTTTTCCGCATCACCCTGCCGCTCATCGCGGACAATGTTAAAACGCAGTTCACCTTCTGGACCATCGGCTGCATCGGCTTCTTTCTGTGGTCCCGCGTGTTCAGCGTGGTCCCGTCGGACCCCACGACCATCACGCCCGCCAGCTATATGTACGACCAGATCTTCGGTACGTCCATCAGCTCGAATGCGGTGGCGTCGGGCACGAACGTGGGCATGGGCGCGGCCATCGGCGTGGTGCTGTGCCTGATTACCGTCGCGGCGATGGCGCTCATCAATCTGATCTTCCCGAAGGAAAAATACGAGATGTAAGGAGGACGGCCCCTATGCAAAAATATCCGTCTTTCTGCCTGCGGCAGAAAAGCCCTCCCGCAGGCCGCGTCAGCGGCTGGGCGGGAAAGGCAGTGCACGTTCTGGGCAAGGCTCTTATCCTGTGCTGGTGCGCCTTCACGGTCGCACTCATCGGCTGGGTGGTGCTGGCGTCCTTCACGCCCACCCGGGATATCTTCCAAAACGACCTGCTGGCCGCCGGGCTGGACCTGAGCGGCTATGAAGTGGTGATGGAACGGTATCACATCATGGATTATTTCCTCAACAGCGTGCTGTACACGGTCTGCGCCTGTGCGGGGCTCATTGTCTTCTGCGCGCCCGCGGCTTTCGTGATGACGAAGTTCGTGTTCCGCGGCCGCCGCCTGTTCCAGACACTGTTCTCCGTTGCGCTGGGCCTGCCGGGCGTAATGATCCTGGCGCCGCTGTACATGATGCTGGTTCGGGCGAACCTGCACAATTTCCGCGGCACGCTCATCCTGGTCTACCTGTGCACGGGCATTGCCGCGACAACGGTGTATCTGATGGGCTTTTTCGCCACGGTGCCCATGACGGTGTTTGAATCCGGCCTCATTGACGGGTGCAGCCATATCACCTCGTTTTACAGGCTTATCCTTCCGCTGGCAAAGCCGGGGATCGTGACCATCACCATCTTCAATTTCATCGGATACTGGAATGAATATATCTGGGCACTGGTGTTCTCCGGCAAGCAGGCCAACCGCACGTTGGCCGTGGCACTGCAGACGCTGGTGACCAGTATGCAGACGACAGGCAATTATCAGGGCCTGTTCGCGGGTGTGGTGATCGTATTCGTGCCCACGGTGATTATTTATGTGCTGCTGTCCAAGCAGATCATGTCCGGCGCAACGGCCGGCGCAGTCAAAGGATGAGAAACGATGCTCAAGCCGGTACCTGTCGAGCCAGTACTCAGCGTAAAAGAGCTTTATACGCTGTATTATTTTCACCATGAAAGCGGTTACCGCTTTGCGGGAGAAAGCCATGATTTCTGGGAAATTATTTATGTGGACAAGGGGCGTGCCAGCGGCATCAACGGCACCGAGCCCTATACGCTGGAAAAAGGGCAGATCATTTTTCACCATCCCAATGTTTTCCACAACTTTCGAACGGACGGCGCGCCCGACGCTGAGGATGGCGCGGACTGCGACATCTTTGTGGTATCCTTCAACGGCGAGCTGGAGATGCTGGAGCAGTTCAGGGACCATATTTTTACCCTGAGCATGCACGAGCGCCATCTGTTCCGGGAGATGATCGAGGAAGGAAAACAGGTATACGATAAGCCCTTCGGCAAAAATCTGGTTTACCGGAAGGATGCGCCGCATGAACCGGAGCATCTGCCCGGCGCAAAGCAGATGATACGCAATCTGCTGGAGCAGCTGCTGATCTCGCTTTACCGCAAGCAGCAGGAATGCCCGGCACAGGTGCAGTCGCTGCCCATGCAGTCTCTGGGGATGGAGTATCAGATCGTACGCCAGGTCGTCACCTTTCTGGATCAGAACATCTACAACAACATCACCTTTGTGGACGTTGCCAGCCATTTCAACCTGAGCGAGACGCAGCTGAAAAAACTGTTCCGTGAGGTGACGGGATACAGTGTGATGCAGTACTATCGCAAAAGCGTGGTGGGGCGTATCGAGTATCACATCCGTCAAATGGACAAAAATTTCACCGAACTGGCGGATCTGTTCAACTTCAGCTCCATCCACTATTTTTCCAAGTTTTACAAGCGCGAGACAGGGCACACGCTGCGCGAGTATCTGAAAAGCTCGCAGGACGTGAGCCTGCCGTAGCGGCAGAAAACAAAACTAAACCGCGCCCGGCCGTTGTTACGGCCGGGCGCGGTCATTTATGTTGCTTTGTTATGATTCTGTCGCTTTTTTTCAAAGATAGGTCCAGATTCTTGCCTGCTGCAATCACCGGAGAGTATGATGAAAACAGAACAAAAAAGGAGTGATGCGGAGATGGAACAGATCGTGCAGACGCGCAGCGTCCCTGTGATGGGAAGCTATGACGTTGTAGTGTGCGGGGGAGGCCCCGGTGGCTGGGTCGCAGCGGTAGCCGCTGCGCGCGCAGGCGCCCGTACCGCGTTGGTAGAGCGCTATGGGTTTGTGGGCGGTATGGCTACGGCGGCCCTTGTAGTGCCGATCAGCGTATTCACCTACAACGGACAGCTGGTATGCGGGGGGATTCCCTGGGAATTTGTACAGCGTATGGTGGAAGCCGACGGAGCGGAGGTAGAGCATCCGTTGGGGAATATTTCCCATGATCCGGAATGCTATAAATTGATCGCGCAGCGGATGCTGCTGGAGAGCGGCGTTGATTTGCATTTTCACGCAGTGCTCACAGGCTGCGTCCGGGAGGACAGCAGGATAACGCATGTGATTTTGGACACCAAAAGCGGTCCCAGGGCGCTGGAGGCAAAATATGTGATCGACAGCACCGGAGACGGCGATCTCTGCGCTATGGCGGGTGTGCCGATGCAGGAAAATACAATGCCGCTTCAGCCGCCTTCCCTGTGCTTTTGTATCGGCGGCGTGGATACGGACGCTCTGGAGCTGATCCATCATGAAAAGCAGGGGCTCAATTATCACAATCTGCGCGTCCAGACAAAGCTGCGTGAATTGGCTGAGACGGAGGATGTTCCAGTATTCGGCGGCCCTTGGTTTTGCAGTATTCACCGCGACGGCAGAGTAATGGTGAACATGACCAGGACGCCCGCGGATATGCTGGACCCTGCCCAGGCGACCCGTGCCGAATGCAGGCTGAGGGAGGACGTACACGCTTTTGTAGCGTTGCTGAAGAAATATTTTCCGGAATTCAAAAACGCAGAACTGCTGTTTACCGCCGCGCAAACGGGCGTGCGCGAGACCCGGCATATAAAAGGCGAACATGTTCTCACCGGAGAAGAATATTTGAATGCCGTACATTTTGAAGACGCCGTAAGCCGGGGAGCGCATCCCATTGACATCCATACCGCGGGTGACACGACGCAGAAGTGCCAGTTTCTAAAGAACGCGGCCTATATCCCTTATCGTTCCCTGATCGTCCCGGGCTTCGACAATCTGCTGGTGGCGGGGCGTTGTTTTTCAGCCGACCAGGTGGCTTCAGCCTCGGTGCGGGTGCAGGCCTCGGTGATGGGGCTGGGCCAGGCGGCGGGCTGTGCCGCCGCCCAGTGTGCCTGTGCGGGCACGAGCGTGCACAAAGCCGATGTGCACACGCTGCAGGCCATGCTGCGCAAATGGGGTGCGCTGATTTAAAGGAGCGTCAGGGCTTTCAAAAAGCAAAGCAGGCGAATAGATTGCATGGGCATAGGAAATGAGGGAAGAGGATGACGACAGTCGACTACAAAAAAAACGTACCGGTGCTGGGCTCTTATGAGGTCGTGGTAGCAGGGGCAGGCCCGGCGGGGATATGTGCGGCGGTGGCAGCGGCCCGCAGCGGGGCGCGCGTGGCGCTGGTGGAACGTTACGGAGTATTGGGAGGAAATCTGACGGCCGGTTATGTCGGGCCGATATTGGGTATGGTCGGCAGTGGGACCATGCGGGATGAGCTGATGGCCTTGCTGGGGGTACCGGAGAATGATATGATCGGAGAGGTGGGCGTCGCCCACGATATGGAACAGGCCAAACGGGTTCTGGCCGAATTTGTTTCATGTGAGAATCTTGATGTGTTTCTGCAGACGCCCGTCGTGGACGCGCTTATGGCTGGCGCCTCTCTGGAAGGGCTGCTGGTGGCAACCAAGGAAGGGCTGCGCGCCATGGAGGGGAAAATCGTGATAGACGCCACCGGGGATGGCGACGTGGCCTGGTTTGCGGGCGCTCCTGTGGAAAAGGGGCGCGCCGATGGACTGATGCAGCCGGTGACGCTGGAATTTACACTGGATGGTGTGGACGAGAGCCGGGCTGTGGCATGTATTGGCGACGTAGACGATGTGGAGCTGAACGGTGAGCGGTTTCTTGATTACTGTGCGCGCTGCGCGCGGCAGGGGCTGCTGCCGGAGCAGCTGGCGGCTGTGCGGCTGCACCGTACCACGCATCCCGGACAGCGGCAGGTGAACACGACACAGCGCAACGGCATAGACGCTACTTGCGTGCGTGCGCTTTATTCCTCGGAGCTGGAGCTGCGCCGCCAAATCGACATACTGGTGCATTTCTTTCGGGAGAATCTGCCCGGGTATGAAAAATGCAGGTGCATTGCCAGCGGCGCTACGCTGGGCGTGCGGGAAACACGCCGTGTGATGGGGGAGTATACTGTTACTGCGGAAGAATTGGCGGCGGGAAAGCGCTTTTCTGATGTGGCGGTACACAAGGCCGAGTTCATCGTGGATATCCATAATCCGGAAGGAGCGGGCCAGGCGGAGGAAAGGATACAGTATGTAATGCCCTACGACTTGCCTTACCGCTGTTTTGTGCCGCTCAAGGTGGAGAATCTGCTCACTGCAGGACGGTGCATTTCGGGCACACACCGGGCGCATGCATCTTACCGGGTGATGTCAATTTGCATGGCGATGGGCGAGGCTGTGGGGATGGCGGCGGCACTGTGTGTTCGGGAAGGCTGTACGCCCCGCACTCTGGATGTGAAAAAACTTCAGGCGGCGCTGGAATCAAAAGGAGTAGATTTGTACAGCAAATAATGACGGTATGAAAAAACGGGCGGTAGCATTTTCAGCTGCCGCCCGCTTTCTTTAATGAATAATGCAAAAGCCTCCCGCCGGGAGGCTTTTGCGTGTGACCAAGCTATTGCCCCAGATAAGCTCCCTGCTGCAGCAGAAGGCTGCGCAGTGCCTGAGCGTCGACACGGGACGGATCGCAGGCGCCGGATGCGGCCATAGCTGCGGCGGTTCCCGCCGCCTGGCCGAACACAAGACAGCAGGGAATCATACGGATGGCAGAGCCGGCCATTGCGTCGGCGGAAATGGAACGTCCCGCCACCAGAAGATTGGAGATTCCGCGCGGGATAAGGCAGCGGTAAGGAACACCAAAAAACGGACCGTTTTCCAGCGTATAGTAGGTGCCGCCGGGATCGTTTTTATTGTGGGTATCCATATTGGTCGCCATGACGGCGATGGAATCATCCGGTACACGGCAGGCCCGCACGTCGTCAACGGTGAGCCGGTATAATCCGTCGACATGCCGCGTTTCGCGGATGCCGATGGTAGCTGCAGTGTCAAGGAAACGCGCGTTTTCAAAGCCGGGCGCGTATTTTTTCAGAAATCCGAATACCTGGTGCGCCTGGCGCAGTCCCTCCAGTTCGGCGCGGGTCAGATCCTCCGCGTTTGTACCGTCCACATCCAGGATTCGGGTAACGTTCAAACGGTATTCCCCGGCTGCGGGGCTTTCAAACAGACACACCTCGCCTCGGGGCACGTCGCCCCATTCTGCGGCTTTCTCCCGGATCAGCCAGCTGAAAGGCCCGTAAAACGGGCGTATTTCATCCCGGTGTTCCCGAATGTGCGCTTTGAGGCGGGGCGTATCCACATTGCCGACACGGAAAAACAACGTGGCTGGCTGCATATTGCCGTCCTCCACGCGCCCAAGTTCAAATTTTACGCCCGAGCGTGCAGCAACGTCTGCGTCGCCGCTGCAGTCGATCACAACTTTGGCACGAAACAGAAACAGGCCGGATTTATTGGCGGCTACGACACCGGTGATGCGGCCGTTTTCTTGCAGTACATCTATAAACTGGGTGTGCAGCAGCAGCTTTGCACCGCTTTCAGCAAGCATCTGTGTACATACCAGTTTAAAGCACTCATGGTCAAAGGGGCCAACATGGGCGTGGCCGATTTTATAAAAGCCGGAAAACGGTTCTTCCGCCTCTACATCGGCCGGATCAACGGCGCCGCCCAGAGTTTTCATACGGGCCACAACCTCCTCAAAGATACCCCGGATGACCATTTTCTTGTTTTGTGCATCATAGCAGGTCATAAACGGACCGACGAGGCCGGTTGTGGCCTGGCCGCCTACACATCCGTTCTGATCAAACACAAGGGTCCGGGCCCCATTGCGGGCCGCACAGACAGCGGCACCGATACCGGCGGGGCCGGCGCCGACTACCAGAACGTCTACATTTTCAGCAACGGATAGTTGCCTGGTAAAGGATACGGTCTCCATTGTTTACCTCCGCTCTTTTGTTCTGCCTGAGGTGCGGGGTCAATAGCGGCCCCGCCTGGTCTGCCCCGGGCGCGAATATTTTGTGGAAACTCCGAAAGAATCCAGGATCAGGGCTTGTTTGACATCCTGATGATCCTTGTCATACCATAAATTGTGCTGTTCCTGCGGATCGTTTTCCATGTCGTACAACTCTCCGAATTGGATGCCGTGATAAACGCTGAGTTTGAACCGTCCGTCGTAATACATGGTTGCGTAGCAGCTTTCGGCCGGTTTGCCGGCCGCCTGAATTTCTCCAGGGGCGCGAAGTCCGTCGTAGTTCATATCCACCTCCAGCGTATCGTAGAACTCAGCGCGCACGAATTTGCGCGGCGCCGGCGCGTTCTGCCCTGTGAGGACGGGAACGAGGGAGCGCCCATGGGTGTCGGCTGGTGGGATGCCGCACAGGTCGGCGATGGTGGGGGCCAGATCGGTTTGTTCCACTAGGCCGCCGTACACGGCGTTTTGCCGGAAGGTACCGGGCAGGGAAATAATAAGCGGGACGTGTGTAATACCCTCGTAAAAGCGGCAGCCTTTATGGGTAAGCCCATGGTCGCCGAGCATTTCACCGTGATCGGAATTGAAAATAACGATGGTGTTTTCCCGCAGCCCCATTTCGTCCAGTGCGTCAATGATGCGTCCGTAGTGTCTGTCGATCAATTCTATCATCCCGTAATAGGACGCCTTGTTCCTCCGCATCGCATCGTCTGTGGGATGGGCCGTACTTTGAAAGAAAAAATCTTTAAGGTTATTGTTCAGAGCGAGGTCGGCATCGCTGTAAATGGGGTCGGGCAGATTGCGGGCAAGATATTTCTCCACCAGGTCCGCCGGCGCGTCATAAGGCGGGTGAGGGTCGTAGCAGTTGACCGATAACAGCCATGGCTGCTCGCAGGCGGACCGTTCCCGTATAAAGGAGACGGCTTTTTCCGCCAGCCATGCGGTTTGCCGCAGCTCCGCAGGAGCGTCGGAGCGGTACCAGTGATAATCGTGCTTTTCATCGGAGGTAAAAATATCATGCCAGTCCACACCTTTTTGGTTCAGCCATTCCACATAGGGGTTGCCGGGGCTGTTCAGGTGATGCCCGGACGCGAGATTGTAACAGAAATAAGAATAGCCGTCATCCATGCGTGGCTCGTAATCGTTCCAGGCCGAGGTGATATGCAGTTTCCCGACGAGCCCGCAATAATATCCGGCGTCGGCAAGGCGTTTTGTGATCAGCGTGCAGTGCTCCGGCAGGTTGCACGCCCCATTGATATTGGCGTTGATCGAAGACGGATAACGCCCTGTCAGGAAACTGGCGCGGCTGGGTGTGCAGATGGGGTTTTGGCAGTATGTGTTGGTGAAAGCGACACCCTGGCGGCACAGGCGGTCCAGGTTGGGCGTATCAATGAATGAATTGCCCAAAGCATGGATCGTGTCCCACCGCTGTTGGTCTGTGCAAAGCCAAAGGATATTGGGCCTTTTGTCCATAGCAATTCCTCCGTTCTTATCTGCAACCTTCCACAAAAAAGGGGCCTGAGGCCCCTTTTGGTGCGGTTGGAATATGGTCAGCCATAAAAACTGTCGTACCAGGCCTGCAGCTCAGCCTGAACTGCATCGCCGCCGGCATTTTTCCAGTCCGCCTGGAAAGTGGGAAGATCGTCCAGCGTTTTGCTCCCGGCCAGAATTTGCAGGATATAATCGTTCATGCTGCTGAACAGTGCTGTATTGTATTTGGCATAGTTTTCGGTGGCAGGCTTAAAGGCGAAATCATTGTTTACAAAAATTTCAGGCGTATTTTCGTTGGCATACAAAGTAACAGCTTCGAAACCTGCCCACTGGGCGTCGGATTTGCGGACGCGGGACGGCCATTCGGTTGCGAACTCTTCCTCGTTGGTAGAGTCGATATACCAGTAGGAATTGCCGCGCTCCTCGGCAAAAATGGGGTTGATGGGGGCGATGCCGCCGTCTTCATCATAGTTAAAGTGAGTTCCTTCCACACCGATGTTGATATAAAGCTGGTTTTGCTGCTTCAGGTTGATCCAGTTCACGGCATCGGCGGCGTTTTCCGAGCCGCGCAGAATGACAGTGACAAAGTTGATGGCTTCCGTGCGCATGTATTTGCAGGTACCGTCAGAGCCTTTCAGTGCGCCGATGTATCCGAGGTCATCGTAAGTGAGGCCCAGAGTCTCAAGCATGGTGGGAGTGGTCTCGCCCAGGCCGTTGCGGTTGATCTGAGCGATGATCGCCTTGCCGCCTGCAAGCTTTTCCTGCACGGTGGACGAGGTGTTTACGGCCCAGTCGGGGTCAAGCAGACCCTCCTGCTGGCACTTAGACAGAAATTCGATCATCTTTCCGAAGTTTTCATGCTCCGTCATATAATATACATTGCCGTCCTCATCTACCATCCAGTCGTTGTAGATGCCGAACGCCGCGGCAATGGCCTGCGGGAAGATCCAGGTGCCGTTGCCTTCCGAGGCGGAACGGTACGGGCCAGAGAAGATGATGTATTGATCTCCGAAATGTTCTTTTAATTTTACGAGACAGTCATAAAATTCGTCGATCGTGGTTGGGATGGCCTCGATGCCTGCCTCCTGCATCAGATCCCAGCGGCATACCATAAAGCCCTGCACCTCCTGGGCATAGGGATATTTATAAGGAATGCCGTAAATGTTGCCGTCCTCGCCGGAGACAGCACGCCAGGAATCCTCGGATACACCGTTCAGGATATCTTGGCCATAGACGTCCAGCAGATCGTTCAGGGGCATAAGGGCACCCTGGCTCATCAGTGTCTGGAACTGGTCGGGCGAGCACTGGATGATATCATAGGAGGCGCCGCCGGCAACCTCCATCACAAGCTTTTCGTCGGCATTCTCGGCCGGCAGAGCATAATATTCCACATCATAACCCGTGGTCTCTTTGAGAACGTCCACCATGATATCGGTGGTGGGGTCCCATGCAACGTTATACCCCAGACGCTTTAATGTTACGTTGCCCGGGCCCTTCAATGCGGGGACGTTTGCGTCCGCCGTGCTTTGGCTGGTGCCGGATGCGTCCGTGCCGGACGGCGAAGCGCTTCCGGCGCCTCCGCAGCCTGCAAGGCATGTGAGCAGAAGCGCTGCGGTCAGCAGAATAGACAATGCTTTTTTCATCTTGTTACCTCCTGTTTTGATCGATTCGACTATCTCCTACCGGTGCATCCCGGAATGGATCCAAAAAGGTTATCCCTTGACGGAGCCGATTGTGATGCCCTGTACCATAAACCGGGCCACAAAGGGATAAAGGGCGACAATGGGAATGATGGACAGCGTGACGGCGGCCGCAACCATGCCTTCGGAAGTGATATTGGCCATGTAGTTGTTGCTGGCGAGATTTTGAATAAAATCCTGGCTGTTGTTGATGATATTGTACAGGTATACCTGAAGGGTGTTCATATCCGGGGACCGGGTATACATCATCGCATGGAAATAATTGTTCCAGTAATTGATCGCATACAGCAGGCCGACGGTGGCGATCACCGGTTTGGACATGGGGCACACGATGGACACCAGCGTGCGCAGATCCCCGGCGCCGTCGATCCGGGCGGATTCCTCTACACTTTCAGGCAGGCTTTCAAAATAATTTTTCACAATGAACATATTGAACTGCACGATGGCGAAAGGCAGGATGCAGGCGGCATAGGTATCCAGCAGCCCCAGGCTTCGTACGACCATATAAGCGGGGATCATACCGCCGAAAAACACCATGCTGATGACATACAGCAGTGAAACGACCCTGCGCCCCTTGAAGCCGGGCTTGGAAAGGGGATAGGCTGTCGTAATCGTCGTAAACAGGCTGAGCAGTGTACCTGCTCCCGTAACGATGAGAGAATTTTTCAGCGCCGTAAAAAATGAAGTCTGGGTCAGCACATACTTGACGGTCTCAAGCTGGAACCCAACGGGCCAGAAGTAAACGTTGCCGGCTGTGACGTCCGGCCCATTGCTGACAGCCTTGCTGATGACGTGCAGACAGGGCAGGATGGCGATAAGACTCAGCAATGCCATGGCTATGTAGGCAAAGCCGGACAGGAATTTTTCACTGCCGGACAGGGGAATGCCTTTTTCACGGTATAGCGGTTTCTTTTTGGTATTTAACATTTTATTGCATCCCCTTTCTTACCAGATGCTGCGTCCCAGCAGCTTGCGGCTTATCGCATTGGCGCTTACGATCAGAACAAACGCCACCACGGAGTTGAACAGTCCCAAAGCGGTGGACAGAGGGAAATCCATCTGCCCCATACCCAGACGGTATACATAAGTCTGGATTATATCTGCAACTTCATATACGGCAGGATTGTAAAATACCAGCACCTGCTCAAATCCCGTTTCCAAAATATAGCCCACCTTGAGAATGAGCATTAGGACGATGGTGGGCAGCAGGCCGGGCATGGTGATGTTCCAAATCTGGCGCCATTTGCTGGCACCGTCCACGCGGGCCGCCTCATACAGCGTTATATCGATCCCCGTGATGGCCGCCAGATAAATGACCGTATTGTAGCCGACTTCTTTCCAGCCTTCGGTAAATACCAGCACGCTGCGGAATACACTGTTATCGGTAAAGAATCCGATGCGCGTGCCGCCCATCGCGGTGATAGCGGTATTGATGATGCCGTAAGAACCAAACAGCGAATAAAAAATACCGAAGATGACGACCCATGAAAAGAAATAGGGCATATAGATAGCGGTCTGGGCAAATTTGCGGTAGGTAGCGCGGCGGATCTCGTTGAGAAGTATCGCGCAGATGATAGGGATGGGAAACAGCCAGAGGATCTTCAATCCGTTGATGATCAGCGTGTTGGCCAGCACTTTCGTAAATTGGGAACTGGCGAACAGGCGCCGGAAGTGTTCAAGCCCCACCCAGTCGCTCAAGCCGATGGCGTCGATGGGGTTGCTGCCCAGAAAAATATTGTAGTCCTTGAAAGCGATCAGAATACCATACAGCGGCGCGAGTTTATAAATAAAAAGGAAAAACAAGCCCGGTATCAGCATCAGATACAGCATGGGATGATGCTTTACATACACAAAAAAACTGTGGAGTTTATGCCGCAATCCGGTTTTGGCTCTCAGTCCGCCGGACGGTACAGCCGTTGTGTCAAGTGCCATCTTCATTGTAAAACCCTTTCTTTCCATTCAGCTGCCGGAGCGTTCCGGGCTGTTTGTTCTCTGATATCAATTGTAGTACGGGCCAGCGTTGTGGTAAATATCACAAAATTTCGTTTTCTAGTCCGTTCTTTATGTAATTGTTGCTCAATTCAAAGACGTTGTAGACTTCTTACAAAAATACGCCCATGCCTTTCGGCATGGGCGCAGAAGAAATGAAACAGAATCAAAAAAATGAAACAGAGCCGCCTTCGCGGCTCTGCGGACGACCTCGTACAGGAGCGTTCAATCGCTGTCATGGGGCTGCACCGGAAGTTCAATCATCACACAGGTGCCGATGCCTTCGCGGGCGGAGATATAAAACTTGCATTTCCCCTGGCCGAAGATATCGAGCCGCTTATGTACATTGGCTACGCCGTAACTTTTGCTGGTGCGGATATCCAGCTCGGTCAGCTTCTGTGCCGTTTCGGGCGCCATCCCGTTGCCGTTATCCTCGATCTCTACACCGAAAGCGCGGGAGGAACGCCATGCGCGGATGACCAGACGCTTTTCCGTTTTGTCACAGTACAAAATGCCGTGGAGCAATGCGTTTTCCACCAGCGGCTGGAGCGAAAGTTTGGGGATCAGGCATTCCATTGCAGCCTGATCCAAATCATACTCCACCTCAAACTGATGGGAGAAGCGTTTTTGCATGATACCGAGGTAGGTGCGGGTAAGATCCAGCTCGTCGGACAGCGGTACGATGGCTTCGCCTTTATTGATGCTCATGCGCAGATAGCGGGAGAGCGCGTTCACCATCCATACGCTGTCATCCGGATTTTTGTCCAGGATCATCCACTTGATGACATCCAGCGTGTTGTAAAGAAAATGCGGCTTGATCTGAGCCTGCAGCGACTCCATTTGATATTCGGAAATAGCCAGCCTGTCGCGGTAACGGGCGTCCACAACAGCGGCGATGGAGCGTACGATCTGCTCGGTATCGCGTTCCAGCGTGATGAGGCCTCCTTTGCGGCGTCCCGCGCAGGAAGCGGTATTTCCGGTCCCGTTTTCGGCATCCAGCGTATGGATGGCTGCGTTGAGGCGGCTAACGGTACGGTTGAGATTGAGACTGTAGGCTGCCGTGACGGCGATGATAAACAAAATCAGACACGCGACTACCCACATGGATACAATGGTGTTTACCGCGCCGGAATCCATGGTGTAGACCTGTGCCCGCGGCATGGAGGAGATAACATACCATTCCGTCGTTTCAAGCCGGCTGAATGCAAGGATGACGTCCGGTTCAAGCAGATAACCGGAGCCCAGGCTGCACACCTGCTCCATCAGCGACGGAGGCAGGGCCGTTTCACCCAGATGCGCGTCGTCTGTGTGCGCCAGAATACGGCCCTGCGCATCTGCAAGGAACATTTCGTCATGGTTGGTGCTGCCTGCGGCAAATATCTCATGAAATTGAGAAACGCTCACATCGGCAAAAAGCACACCGCACAGCTTGTCGTAATCCGCCTGGCTTTTCAGCGCCACAGCACAGGAAACAACGGCGGTGGGCTCGGATATGCCCAGGCTGACAAGGTGTGTTCCGTGCCAAAATACGCCGCCTTTTTGATAAACGGACCCGTTTTCTCCAAGGCTGGACAGAGGGTCCAAGGAGTAAAGCGTTGTTTTCTGGCCGGAATAAATTTTTTCGTCGGGCACATACAGCCGCAGGCGCGTGATCATATGCTTGTCCAGCTGTTCAGACAGCGCGCGGCGTATCTTGGCGTATTCTTCCAGTTGCACGGCTGTGTCCGCGTCTGAATTGAGATAGGGATACAATGTGCCGATCAATGCCGATGCGCTCTCTTTGACCTGTTCAAAACGGTAATCGATGTTGTTGCGGGTCTGCCCGGCGGATACCAGCATTTTTTGACACAGCTCCGCTTCCATGGCCTGGGCGGTGTTGCGGGTGTAGTAGAATACGGCCAGCGTCAGAAGCACCAGCGCAGCCAGCAAAAGCACGAACATCAGCAGGCGGGCGGCGCTGCGGGCACGGCCGAGCCGGACGCCGCCGTTTGCGGGACGCCTGAAGCGGGCGGTCGCCTGTTTCAAAGCTGCTCCGCCTCCTTTTCGGCCGCGGGGCGGGCGTTCAGCATGATGTTTTCGCGGTATTCGCCCGGCGTTTGGCCCGTGTACTTTTTGAACAGGCGCGAAAAATAACTGGGGGAAAGGTATCCCACCTTATAGCATACGTCATACAGATGAATGTTTGTCTGCGCTAAAAATTCTTTGGCTTTGTTCAGCCGCTCCTGCGTGATGTATTCGTTGATGGTCTTTCCTGTGGCCTGCTTGAACAGCACACACAGATAGGTGGGCGTAAGATATACGGCTTCTGCGAGGCTTGTTACTGAAAGCTGCTCCATATACTGCGCGGCGATGATCTCCCGTACGCGCTTGATGACCGTATTTGTGTGAGGCGTGCTCATTTTTTGCAGGTGCAGGGTCAAATCTTCATATACGGAAGCAAGCATCGCCTCCTGCTCTCCCAGGCTGTTGCATTGCAGAAAGCTGGCCGTCAATTTAAGGTGTGAGGCATAGGGGCCCATATTTTCCGTGCGCATATTGGTCATCAGGCGCGTGGGCAGCAAAAGAAGGAAAAGCATGAAATTCTGCTGCTCGTCCTCGCCGGGCAGGGCGCGGATGCCGGCAACGGCGCGCTCCAGCGCCAGATGCACCGCCGCCGTATCTCCATTGAGGATGCTGTCACAGATCTCTTTTTCCGCTTGTTCGCGAAGAGTGCGTCCGCTGCCGTCGTCCTCATATTTTTTGATGGAGATCGGGATATCCTTGCCGATCAGGTAACAGCGGCTGATTGCCTCGCAGGCATTGGCGTAAGCGGAGCGTACGCTGCGCAGCCCGCGGAACGGCTCGCTGATGCCGATCATGGTATCCAGTTTCATTTCGCTGCGTATGCGCGCCTGCAGATGCTCGGCCACGCTCAACAGGTCTTCTTCGTATTCGTCATGTTCTACGTCCAAAATGGCGATGTATTCGGAAAGCCGCCCTTTGAACACGACATTGACGCCGTATTCCGCCAATACGCGGGCAAACAATTCTTCCAGCGCCATACTGAAGGTGATGCGGCCTTTTTCAGGCATGCTGCCCATGGTGAGCCATTTTGATTTTGGCTGAAGCCGCAGTACCAGCACGGCGTAATGTGTCTGGCTGTTCAAAGGGATACCCAGGAATTCGATGCTTTGCAGAATGTCCTCCTCGCTTTCGTCATTGTTCTGCAAAAGATCGCACAAACGGCGCTGGCGCAGCAGCGGCATGCTTTGCTCCAGCTTTCGGGTCATGTCTTCCAGGACCAGCTGCTGGGAAGACCTCTGGTCCAGCATGGCCACCACTTTGGTGATCACCGCGTCCAGTTCGTCAATGTCGATGGATTTGAGGATATAGTCTACGGCTTCCATCTTCAGAGCATCACGCAGATATCCCACATCTGCATAGCCGCTGATAAATATGATTTTGACGCCGGGATAGCTCTCCAGCACATTTTTGGCCAGTGTGATGCCGTCCATATGGGACATCCGCACGTCTGTGACGATGATGTCAACTTCATTCCGGCGGACAAAATCCAGCGCTGGGACGCCGTCGTCGAATACCCCGGCCACTTCCACACCGTGCTTGCCCCAGTTAAAGTGCGTTACAAGCCCACGGCGAACCGTTTCCTCATCGTCTGCGATAATGGCTTTGTACATCTTTACCGTTCCCTTCCGCGGTTTTGCCGCGCGCTCAAAGTGTTTGCAGGTATTCTTCGATCCACGGGATGGCCGAGCCCAGGGCGGCCGCTTCTTTTTTATAGGCACAGGCCTTGAGATAGCCGGCGTCCGGCTCGAAGGTGTTGCGGAAGGCCGCGCGGCGGCGCAGCCCGGCCAGTTCTGCATCCATGTACCGGCCTACATAGCCTCCAAGAATCACGTCGCAGTCCAGCATCATGCGCAGGTTGTTCACTACGACGGCTACGTTGTCCAGATAAGCGTCCCACACGCTGCGCAGCGCGGCGTCACCCGTGTGCAGCCGCAGGAAGAAATCTTTCAGGCTGCCGCCGGTGTGGCCGTGCAGCAGGCCGGCGCGGCAGTAGGCGTCCACACAGCCGCTTTTGCCGCAGTAGCACGGCCGTCCGCCGGGAACCAGCGTGGTGTGCCCCACCTCGCCGCTGCGCAGGTTGTGCCCCAGATACAGCCTGCGGCCGATGAGCACCGCGCTGCCCACGCTGTTGCTCAGGGAGAGATAAACCGCGTCCCGCAGAGAGACGTCGGCCCAGGCCTCGGCAAGGCAGCCGGCGTTTGCGTCGTTTATCATGCGGCAGGGCAGGCCGAGATATTGTTCGAATTCATCGGCCCGCAGTCCCTGAATGGAAAGCGCGTGGGAGCGCAGGACGAGGTCCTGCCCGCTGCCGATGATGCCGGGAATGGACAGGCCGACGCCCAAAACCGATTGCCGGGGCAGCTCCGCGCACAGCTCGCTGATGAACGCGGCGAGCGCCCGAAAATAGGCGGGCGTACGCGTAAAGGCCAGAGTGCGGGTTTGCGTGCGCGTCACCTGGCCGGAGAGATCCACAGCCACCAGGCTGACATGGCGCAGAGTGATGTCGGCCCCGACAACGTACCGCGCGCCGGGACAGGCGCTCCAGGCCCGGGGCTTGCGTCCGCCGGTGGAACTGAATTCCCCGCAGGGCTGCACCAGGCCGTGGCCCTCCAGGCGGCGCAGCAGAGCAATGGCCGTGGGCGTGCTCACCGCCAGAGCGTTCGCCATCTCCTGTGTGGAAAAACGTTCTTTTTCCATGGCCCATGCAGCCGCCTGCGCCGCCCGCCCGCGCTGTGCGCCGAAAAGATTTACTGTCTCCATCCTGAGTGCCTCCCGCCTGTTTGTGGTTTTACTGTAACACATTCAAAACACTTTGTAAAATCGTTTTAAAAACTTGACAAAAAGAAAGACTCATTCTTGGAGATTCCAACAAAATTGGAAGAGACCGCTTGACAACGCATCAAAAAAGACGCATTCTAATGCTGGAATCTTTTTAAACTGAGTTAAAAAAGTTTTGGGCATGGGAACATGCGGAAAGGATGGATCGACGATGAAGGGAGCTTTTTTTCTGGGCAACCGGGAATTTGAAGTCCGGGATATGGAAAAACGGCCGCTGGCCGCGGACGAAGTGCGCATTCGCGTGATGGCGTGCGGCGTGTGCGGCACGGACGTCCACATTTACCACGGCGAGGCGGGCTCGGCCGAAGTGACGCCGCCGGTGGTTCTGGGACACGAATATGCGGGTATTGTAGAAGAAGTAGGCGCGGATGTGAAAGGTTTGGCGCCGGGCGATCATGTCGCCGTAGACCCCAATATTTACTGCGGCGCCTGCACGCCCTGCCGGGACGGTAAAAAGCAGTTCTGTGAGCATCTGCAGGCGCTTGGCGTCACCCGGGACGGCGGGTTTGCACAGTACAGCGCAGCGCCGGCGGCACAGTGCTTCAAACTGGCACCGGAGCTGCCCTTTGAGGCAGGAGCCATGGCCGAGCCGCTGGCGTGCTGCCTGCACGGTATCGATGCCGCGGGTATACGGCCCGGCAGTACGGTATGTGTGATCGGCGGGGGAGCCATCGGCCTGCTGATGGTGCAGCTGGCCCGCCTTTCCGGCGCGGCGAAGGTCATTCTCAGTGAGCCGGTGGAACTGCGCCGCAGCGCCGGGCTGTCCGTTGGAGCGGATCTGGCTGTCGACCCGCTCCGGGAGGACCTGTCCGCCCGTGTGCGGGAGGCTGCGGGCAAAAGCGGCGCGGATGTGGTGATTGAATGTGTGGGGAACACGGCGGCCACACGCAGTGCCTTCGAGGCCGCGGGCTTCGGCGCGACGGTGCTGCTGTTCAGTGTGCCCGCGCCTACGGCTACGGTTCCGCTGCCGTTGTTCGATGTATACAAAAAAGAGCTTGCCATCCGCGGCTCCTTCATCAACCCGGATACGCATCTTCGGGCTGTGGAATTGCTGAGTGCGGGGCGCATCAATGTGGAGCCGCTCATCACCCACACGTTCGGCATCGGGGAAATGGAGCAGGCGATCAAAATGCAGATGGGCGGCGAATCCATCAAAGTGATGGTGCTGCCAAACAAACGCTGAACGCGTACAAACGGGAGAGGATGATTCAGAATGCAGAAAATGCTGCAGCAGGTGATGACGGCGCCGGGGCACATCGAGTTCCGGGAGGCGCCCGTACCCGCACCCAACGCGGGCGAGGTATTGGTAAAGATCATGAAGATCGGCGTGTGCGGGTCGGATATCCATGTGTATCACGGCGAACATCCGTTCACAAAATATCCGGTCACCCAGGGCCACGAGGTGTCGGGGAAAATCGCGGCGTTGGGCGAGGGCGTGACGGGATTTGCCGTAGGGCAGAAGGTGACCATCGAACCGCAGGTCTACTGCGGCCGGTGCCATCCGTGCACGCACGGCAAGTACAATCTGTGCGAGGAGCTTCGGGTGATGGGGTTCCAGACGACAGGCACAGCCAGTGAATATTTTGCCGTGGACGCGGGCAAGGTGACGCCTTTGCCGGAAACGATGACATACAGCGAAGGCGCGATGATAGAGCCGCTGGCCGTGACGGTACATGCGGTGCGGCGCGCCGGGGATGTGCGCGGACAGAAGATCGCCGTGCTGGGCGCGGGGCCCATCGGCATCCTGCTGGCCCAGAGCGCAAAGGCGCTGGGCGCGGCGCAGGTGCTTATCACCGACATCAGCACGCCGCGGCTGGAATTGGCAAAAGCATGCGGCGTGGATTTTGCAGTGAACACAAAAGAGCACGGCTTCGGTGAAGCACTGGCGGAATGCTTCGGCCCGGACAAGGCGGATGTGATCTACGACTGCGCAGGCAACGATACGACCATGGGACAGGCCATCCGGCACGCGCGCAAGGGCAGCACGATCATCCTTGTGGCGGTGTATGCGGGTATGGCAAACGTGGACCTTGCGGTGCTCAACGACCATGAACTGGATCTGAACACGAGCATGATGTACCGCCATGAGGACTATCTTGAGGCCATTCGCCTGGTGAACGAAGGCAAGGTTCGGTTGGAGCCGCTGATGAGCCGGCACTTCCCGTTCCGGGATTATCTGGCGGCATACCAGTACATCGACGCGAATCGGGAGACGACGATGAAAGTGCTGATCGACGTGGATGAGAGCGAGGCGTGAACGTGGAAAAAATCGCGGAAACCATAAATGGCCTGCAGCACATCGGCCTGCCTACAAACGACCTGGAGAAAACGGTGGCCTTTTACGAAGGGCTGGGCTTCTCCGTTGCGCTGCGTACGGTCAACGAAGCCGCGGGGGAACAGGTAGCCTTTTTGCAGCTGAAAGAACTGATGATCGAAGCCTATCAAACCGGCCGCGCGGCCGGCAGGGCCGGGGCTGTCGACCATATCGCGCTGGACGTCGCGGACGTGGATACGCTGTTCGTGCTGCTGCGGGATGGTGGATACGAGCTGCTGGACGACGCGGTGCGGTTTCTTCCTTTTTGGGCGCGGGGCGTGCGCTTTTTCACCATCCTCGGCCCCAATGGGGAAAAGGTGGAATTCAGCCAAAAACTTTGAGGAGGAAAGTATGTTTGATATCGTGGCGCTGGGCGAGAGCCTGATCGACTTTACACCCAGCGGGGAAAACAGCCAGGGGATGGCGCTGTTTGCGCGCAACCCGGGCGGCGCGCCTGCCAATGTGCTGGCAATGGCCGCAAAGCTGGGCGGCAAAACCGCATTTATCGGCAAGGTGGGGGACGACGCTTTCGGCGCGTTTTTGAAAAAGACGATGGAGGATGCTGGTGTGGACGTGCGCGGTCTGCGTATGACGCGGGAATATCCCACGACGCTGGCCTTTGTGCAGCTGACGCCGGAGGGCGACCGAAGCTTCACGTTTTACCGCAAGCCGGGTGCGGACGTGATGCTCGCGCCTGCCGAAGTGGACAGGGCGCTGCTGCGGGACTGCCGCATCTTTCATTTTGGTTCTGTTTCGCTGACGGACGAGCCGTGCCGCACGGCTACGCTGGAGGCGGCGCGGGAGGCAAAAGCAGCGGGGGCGATGATCAGTTACGATCCAAACTACCGTCCGTTTTTGTGGGATAGCGCGGAGCGGGCGAGAGAAGCGCTGCTGGCCGCGCTGCCTCTGGCGGATATCGTGAAAGTATCGGAGGAAGAAATGGAACTGCTGACGGGCGAAGTGCAGCTGGCGGCGGGAGCGGACGCGCTGGCGTCCCGGGGCGCGGCGCTGGTTCTGGTGACGCTGGGGCCGCGGGGCGCGTACTACCGTGCTGCGGCGGGCCGCGGGTTGCTGCCTGCCTGCGAAGTGGACACGGTGGACACTACGGGCGCGGGCGACGCTTTTCTGGGAGCGCTGCTGTCGTGCCTTGCGGGCAAGACGCTGGAAGAGCTGCGGATATTGCCGCAGGCACAGTGGGAGCGCATTGTCGCGTTTGCAAACGCAGCGGGCAGCCTGACCACCGCGGCAAAGGGGGCCATCCCGGCCATGCCCGCGCGGGAGCAGATCCTGCGGCTGTGCGGCGAATGACGAACAGCCTGCGCGTTTTTTCATGCGCGGCATGCAAACAGGGCCTGTGCCCCCATTGTGGAGCACAGGCCCTGTTTGCATGCCGGTCACTGCGCAAAGGTGACCGTGCCGTTTTCCAGCGAGGCGATTACGGCCAGCGATTCCAGGCGCACTCCCGCTGCCCGCACCAGCGCGCCGCCGCCCTGCTGCTGCTTTTCAATGACGATGCCGCAGCCAGCGCACTGCGCGCCCGCCTGCCGCACGATGTCGATGAGGCCCAGCAGTGCCTGTCCCCGGGCGAGGAAATCGTCCAGGATGAGCACAGTGTCCTGCGGGCCGAGAAATTTTTTGGATAGCTGCACATCGTAGGTAATGTCCTTGGTGAAAGAATGGACCTTGGCGGTATACAGCGCACCGTCCAGATTTCGCGAACGCGTCTTTTTGGCGAAGATGACGGGAACGCTGCCGAAATGCTGCGCGGCAATGGCGGCAATACCGATTCCGGACGCCTCGATGGTAACGATTTTGGTGATGGCCGCTCCGTCGAAACGGCGGCGGAATTCACGCCCGATCTCATTCAGCAGCGTCACATCCATTTGGTGGTTGAGAAAGCTATCCACCTTGAGTACGCCGCCTTCTTTCACCTGCCCGTCCCGCAGGATCCGCTGTTTTAAAAGCTCCATATCCGGTTGCCTCCGTACCTGTTGTTTTTGACATTGTAGCACAGCTGTGCGCCTTTGGCCAGACACGTCGGTCGCCGGTATGCACGCGGGCGGGGATAGGGTGGCCCTCCGCTGCCACGCGCATTCCGTGCGCGATGGGCTTGAGGGCGTTCAACCATGCAGAACCGTAGCGGATGCGGCTCTGCTGTGGCCGTTGCATCGTGTCGTTGAAGCAAGATCTGAAAAATGTTATGATACGTATAGTATAGAAAAGAAAAGGAGGAGCGCAATGTCTTTCCGCGAACCAATGGCCCATGTCCGGTATGGCAAAAATACGGAATTGGCGGGCGCGACACCCGGCGTGGTGCGCCCGATGTCCACCCGAGAGGCGGACAAGGCGTACCGAAAGGCCTGGCGGAAAAACAATCCGGCCTGGTATACGCGCCTGTGGCGCTTCCTTGCGAAAAAGCGCTGAGCCTGCTCCGCCGGAAAGCGGCACACGGAAAAAGCGCGTGGAACATTCCACGCGCTTCAGACCGTTGAAAAGGGCAAAGAGGCAAAAGAAACGTCTGGGGAAAAAGTTTGAAAAAGGGGTGGTGAACCCCTTTTTCATTTAAAATAACCCCGCGCCGTGCGCGGCGAACGGGGCCGCAGGCCCTGTTCGTAGGCAGCTTGGCGCAAAAGCTACGCTTTTGCGCCAAGCTGAAGCGCGTGGAATGTTCCGCGCGCTTTTTCCGTGCATGTCAGGAGAAAAGATTCTTGACCCGGTCCCAGAAGGAGGCGTCCGGGGTTTTGTCCTGCGGTGCGGCCTCCGAATCTTCCGTGCCGGAAGAGGATGCCGTTTCCTCCTCCGGCAGACCGGCTGTTTTCATCACGAATTTTACATTGGCACGCACGCCGTCCGCACTGCCCGTGTAAGAGGTGTAACTCTGCGCGCGGGTTTCCAGCGCCTTCAGCACGTCCTGCAGCGCGGAGGTGTCGGCGGAGCCCGCAAGCTCGGTCAGCTTTCCGATGGCCTGGCTGGCATAGGTGTCCAGCCCGTCCTGCAGCTGTGCCGCGCCGTCGTTCAGGCTCCCCGCGCCGGTGCGGAATTGGCCGATGGCGCCACGGACTGTTTTGCTTGCGCCGGAGAGCTGCGTCAGGCCGGCGCTCAGGCTGGAGGCGCCGTTGCTCAGCTGTGCCGCGCCGGCGGTGAGCTGCGCCGCGCCGTCGCGAAGGGAGGCCGCGCCGTCCTGCGCGCTCTGCGCGCCGGCCGCCAGAGCTCCGGCCGCTCCTACAACAGTGTTCTGGTCCGACGGAGCGTCGGCGTTGTACAGTGCGTCCGTCAGGGATTTTACCGAACCCATCATCGTTTGCGCGTCGCCGGAAAGCTGTTGGAACTGCAGCAGCATGGCCTTCAGCGCTGCGGTGTCCAGCCCGTTCAGTGCGGCGGTCACCTGGTTTACGGCGGCCTCCTTTTCGGGAGCCATCGCGGCCACGATCTGTCCGGCCGCTGCGTCGGCATCCACGGTCACATTGCCGGTAACGGCTTTGTCCACCGCGCCCTGAACCATGCCTGCCGCATCCACCTTGGCGGCCGCGCCCTGAGCCGCTCCGGCGGCCTCCGCAATGACGGCGTTCATTTCGTCAGATGTCATTTTCCCGCTGTCCACATAGGGCTGCAGCACGGCTGCCAGCGCGGAGGAAACATCCTGCGCGGCTGTGGATGCAACGCCCTGCGCCGCGGCCGGTGCTGCCTGCGCAACGGCTGCGTCCGCAGCCTGCAGTGCGCCGCTCTTTACAGCGTCGCCCACGCTTTGGGCGGCGGCTTTCGCCGCACCCTGTGCAGCGCCGTCAAACACCTGGCCCACACCTGCGCCGAGCTGCTTTTTCAGCGCGTCCACATCGGGCAGCTGCACATGGCCGAGCTGGTCTGCCAACGCGTCCATCTGCTGCTGCAGGGCTGCCTGCTGCGCGGCGGCACCCTCCAGAGCGGGTACGAGAGTGCCGTTCAGCCGGCCGGCCAGCTGCTGTGCGCCGCTGTTCAGCTGCTGTGTGCCATCCGCAAGCTGCTGTGTGCCGTTGTCCAGGCTTTTTGCACCGTCCAGCAGGTTCTGCGCGCCGCTCTGCACCTGCTGCGCGCCGCTGAGAGCATTGTCCAGGCCGGTGTCGAAGGTGGCGTAGCTGGCGGCGAATTCGTCCATTTTGCTCTGCAGCGTGCCCGTAGCCTCATGCAGTGTGGCTGCGCCGCTCTGGAGCTGCGCGGTCGCATCCTCGAGCTGGCTCATCTGGCCGGAGAGGTCGGGAACGTCCAGCTCTGAGGTCAACTGGTCCATGCTTGTGGCTGCGGCCAGCATAAATGCCGGAGGCGTACAGTCTTTTACATCCGCCTCGATGACCAGTTCGTCCAGCATGTAATCTTCAAGACCGGACAGCGCTTCCGGCAGCAGACCGCCGAAGGTCTCGGCCATGCCCGGCATGGCGAGAAAGCAGACGAGCTGCGTTTTTGCGTCCGTCTGCACGGTGCCGTGCTGTGCGGCAATGTTGGTATAGGAGCCCGTGGGCAGCGTGGCCGCGGCCACAGTGAAAAACGGCGTGTACACCTTGCGCCGGCTGCCGGCAATCTCCATTTCCTGTCCCTCGTTGTTGGTCAGAGCCAAGCGCATCACAAGGTGTCCGCTTTTGCCCGCCAGCGCATCGGCGGTGATGGACCGGCCGTCCAGCGTATAGGTAATATCCACGGTCACGGGAGGCGTCTGCGTTGTGGTGCCCTGATAATAAATATCGTTGTCCTCGGTGGTCCAGGTCAGGTTTTCGCCGTCCTGCGCGGGCAGCACGTCGCTTTTCAGGTTGGTGATGCCGGAGAGTGTGCTGCGGTCCGCCGCAGCGTCAAAGCCGGTATCGCTGTGCAGCCAGTCGCTGACGATCTGTTCGCTCACCGAACCGTCCGGGTTCAGGATCAGAAACACATTTTCGTCTTTCGTCACGCCCTCTGTGGGCTGTTCGGCAAAGACGGGCAGGGCGCAGGTGACGGCCAGTGCCGCGCTTACCAGAACGGCCGTGGTTTTCTGCAATAACTTTTTCATATGGTTTTCGTCTCCTTTTCTTTGCTGAGCCAATGGTAGGTGGTTTTCCGGATGAGAGGCGCCGTCAGGATAAGCAGCGCGGGCAGCACCAGCAGAATCACAAGCATGCTGATGAGCGCGCCGCGGCTGATGAGACGGCACAGGCTGCTGATAAGTTCCATGCGGGAAGCCAGTGAAACGCTGAAGGTTGCCGCGAAAAACGTCAGTCCGCTGGTGAGGATGCTCTGGCTGCACTGCTCCACGGCCGTCTGCACGGCGTCCTTGGTAGAGCGCCCCGCATTCAGCTCTTCCCGGAAGCGGGTGGTCATCAGGATGGCGTAGTCCACCGTTGCGCCGAGCTGGATGGTGCCGATGACGATGCTGGCCACAAAGGGCAGCGTCGTGCCGGTAAAATAGGGGATGCCCATATTGATCATAATGGCACTTTCGATGGCGGCCACCAGAAGCACCGGAATGGACGCTGAGCGGAATGAAATGGCGATGATGAGGAAAACCGCTGCGATACTGGCGATGCTGACGCTGCGGAAATCTACGTCCGCCACTTCGATCAGGTCTTTTGTCATTGCACCCTCTCCGGTAATCACGCCGTTGGGGTCGTAACGCTTGACAATGGCGTTCAGAGCGTCCAGTTGGGCGTTTTGAGCTTCGGTGCCGCTCTCATAGCTGGAATTGGCCAGCAGCATCTCGTGGCCGCCTGCGCAGAAGATCTGACGCACCTCGGTGGGCAGAACCTCCCGGGGAACGCCGCCGCCCAAAAACTTTTCATAGCTGAGCACTTGGCGGATGCCGTCCACCTGTTCGATCTCATCGGTGAGCGCCTCCATGTCGCGGGCCGGCAAGCCGTCGTCCACGATGATGAAATGGGAAGTCGTCATGCCGAAGTCCTCTTTCAGGCGGCTGGTACCCTGAATCCCCGCGAGGTCCTGCGGCAGGCTGTCGAATAGTGTGTAGTATACAGGCGTTTTCGCCTGCGCCACGCTGAATGGAATGAAGCAGAGCACGAACACTGCGAGGATGGGAATATACCGGCGCACCACGAAACGGGAGGTACGGCGCAGCTTAGGGATGAAGGTACGGTGGGTATGCCGCGCGATGGAGCGCCGGAACGTAAGGATGAGCGCGGGCAGGATCGTCACAGTGCTGACAACGCCCAGCAACACGCCCTTGGCCATTACGATGCCGATATCGCGCCCCAGTGTCAGGCGCATGGTGCACATTGCGAGGAAGCCTGCGATGGTGGTGAGCGAACTTGCCAGAATGGAGGAGAACGTCTTTTGCACGGCGCGCACCATTGCCTCGTCCTCATCCGGGCAGGAACGCTTTTCTTCCTCGAACCGGTGCAGCAGAAAGATGGAGAAATCCATCGTCACGCCCAGCTGGAGCACCGTGGCCAAAGCCTCGGTGATGTAGCTGATCTGCCCCAGAAAGATATTGGTGCCAAAGTTGTAGACAATGGGGAATACCATGCCCAGCATGAAGATGAGGGGTACAACCGTTTCTTTCATGCTGAGGAACAGCACCACCAGACACGCCCCCACGGCACACAGGATGTAGACGGGCATTTCCTGGTTTACCAGAAATTTTGTGTCTTCCAGAATGGCGGACATTCCGCCGATGAAGCAGTCCTTGCGCAGGATATCCTTGATGGTGCGCTGCGCCTGCATGGTCACGGCATGGGCGCTTGGGTTTTCGAACTGGACCAGCAGCAGTGTGGCGCCGTTTTCGCTGTAAAAGAATTTCTGGATGTCGGCCGGCAGCATTTCCTTTGGCGTAGTTACGTCCAGGATGTCGCTCGTCCACAGCACGCTTTTTACACCCGCAACAGCCTCCAGCTCACTCTTGAGGGCAAGTGTGTCCGCGGTGGACATATTCTCCACGGTGATCATGGAGGTGGAGGCCATGTTGAAATCGTCCTCCAGATATCCTTCGCCCACCATGGAATCCAACTCCGGCGGCAGATAGGTGAGGATATCGTAATTGATATAGGTGCCTGCGGCACCGAACACGGATGGGATCAGCAGCAGCACGGCGGCCGCCAGCACCGCTTTGCGGTGCCGCACCACCCAGCGCGCAAAATGTTCCATTGCTCAACGCTCCCTTTGAATTTTTGCGGCAGCTGATGCCGCGGATTAAACTGACCAACAGTCAACGTTGAATAGTATAGTCTTGTTATGACCGTTAGTCAATCCAATTAATGACCAATAGTCACAAAATGAAAACGATGACTTTTGGTCATTTTGCTGAACCGAAAGACAACTCTTGCAATCGCCGCCGCGCGGGAGGTATACTAAAAGCGGGAAAGAACGGGGAAAATGCCGCGCCGCGGCGGAAAGGGGAAAACGCGTATGCGCGAACCGATGGAATCCCGCAAGGAACAAAAGCGTCAGAGCCTGCTGGACGCCGCCTACGCGTTGTTCACGGAAAAGGGCGTGGCCAAGACTTCGGTGGACGAGATCGTCCGCGGAGCGAACGTGGCCAAGGGCACGTTTTATCTGTATTTTCACGATAAGGATCAATTGCTGGGACAGCTGGTCTATAATATCTCGGCCCAGGTTCTGGAAGAAGCATACGAATGGCTGGATGAACGCCGCACGCCGGATTTTGTGGAGAATGTGCTGCTTCTTTTGGATTATGTGGTGGAATATTTCAAGCGCAACAAGCTGGTCCTTCGGCTTGTTGAGCGGAATTTTTCCTGGCCTATGGTGGCAAAACAGATGAGCGAGCGGCGCGGCCCTCTTTGGGCGCGGCTGATGCGGGACCTGGAGGCAAGCCCGCTGGCGGCCCGATATACAGAGGACGAGCTGTTCAAGATGATATTCGTCATCATCGAGATGCTGGGTTCCGTATGCTATTCCTCCATCATTGAGGGCAAGCCGGACACCGTGGACAATATGAAACCGGTGCTGTACGGCATCGTCCGCAAGATCCTGAGCTGAAGGAACCACAAAAAGAAAGGCCGCCCCGCGGGCAGCCTTTCCGGATGAAAAAGATGGTGTCTCAGCAATACATGTTGTTGGCCTGCATATAGTCCGAAAGCTGTTTGCCGTGTTCCTGTTCCTGCTGCTGGATGGCGGCCAGCACTTGGCGCGCCTTGGCGTCGCTGAACTCAAACACGGCGGTGTTGTACACGCCGGAGACATATTTTTCCGTGCCCAACAGATCGGACAACAGATAGGCGTCGCGCTGTTTTTCAGCGCGGCTGGCCGTGGATTTCAGGTCCTTTTCCGCCTTCTGACGGGAGGCCTGCCCTTTGCTCTGCTGGCCCTGTTGGGCGGGCAGGGTGCCCGCCAGCATACCCGTCACGGTGTCGTAATGGCTCTGTTCGGCTTTTTCGATTTTTTCAAAGATATGCTGCAGCTTGGCGTCGCAGGCATTTTCGGCGGCCTTGCGGTACTTTTCCACGCACAGTTTTTCTTCATTCTGCAGGTCCTTCAGCAGGCCCTGCTCCTTTTTTGTCAAAGTCATCCTCATTCGCTCCTTTTTTTGCGTTGGGCCGGCCGCCGGGGGAGCGGTGCGCCCCGCCCGCCGGCGCATGCGTCTTGTGATAGTGTGCCGGGCGCGGCCGCGGATATGCACTGCGCCGGCACAAAAATAAAAAATACGCCGCCGCACCCGTTGCCGGATGCGGCGGCGCCGCCTTTTGTGCTGTAAACGCAGGCGTTTTCCGCTCAGCCCTTCACGCCGCCGAGGGCCACGCCGCGCACGATAAATTTGGAGAGGCAAAGGTATACGGCGATGACCGGCAGAATGGCGATGGCTACCATCATATACACCTGCCCCATATCGAACTTAAGAAAATCCGCGCTGCGCAGCTGTGCAATGAGGATGGGCAGCGTCTTTTTGCCGCTGCTGCTCAGCACAAGGGCGGGGGTGAAATAGTTGTTCCAGGTGTTGACGAAAGTGAAGATGGCCTGCACGGCCAAAGCGGGCTTGAGGATGGGAAGCACGATGCGGTTGAAGGTGGAAAACTCGCCCGAACCGTCAATGCGCGCGGCCTCGACGATCTCCATGGGCAGGTTGCCTTCCATGTACTGCAGCATGAAATAAAATACAACGGGCGCCGCGATGCTGGGCAGAAACAGCGGTGCGAGGGTGTCGGCCATGCCCATTTTGGTGATGAGCCGAACAAAGCCCAGCGCGGATACCTGTGTGGGCATCATCATGATGAGCAGGATGAACGTAAAGGCCAGCTTTTTGAATTTGAAGTCATAGGCATGGATGCCGTAGGCGGTGAGCGCTGAAAAATAAACACTGAGCAGCGCAGAGAGCGCCGAGACAAGCAGGCTGTTGCGGATGCCGGAGAGCACGGGGATGTTGGCGTTGGCCAGCACGCTTTTCAGGTTCGTCAGCAGCGAACGGCCGGGCAGCAGGGAAAAGCCGCGCTGGATCTCAAAATGGGTGCGCGTTGCGTTGATGAGCAGGATGTAAAAGAAGAACAGGCACAAAAAGCACAGCAGCCCCAGCACCGTGTAGGCTGCCGCCCGCCGGGCGGTTGAAGCCGCGCGGGCGCGCCCTGCGCGCCGCAGCCGGGAGCTTGCTTTTTCCGTTTGGGCAGACGTCATTTCCCTGTGCCTCCTTCCTTGCTGCGGTCCAGCGTTTTCAGCACGGCGATACACAGCACCGCGCACACCAGAAACAGCACCGTGGAGACCCCCGCCATGCCGTAGTTTTTGCTGTACATGTGGTTGTTCAGATACATGATCATCGTGGTGGCGCAGCGGTCCGGGCTGCCTTTGCCGTTTGTCAGGATCTGGGGCACATCGAACATCTGCAGCCCGCCGATCATTGAGGTGATGACCACATACACAAGGATGGGCCGGATGAGCGGCAGTGTGATGCGCCGGAACATCTGGCCGGGCGTGCAGCCGTCGATCTCGGCAGCCTCGTAAAGGCCGGGGTCGATGCCCATGACGGCGGCCATCAGCAGGATGGTGGTGTTGCCGAACCACATGAGAAAATTCATCAGGCCCACCAGCCCGCGCGTGCCTGCCACGCTGGATAAAAAGCGGAACGGCTCTTCCAGAAAGCCGGCGGAAACAAGCGCGGCGTTGACCGGCCCGTTGTCGGAAAACAAGGCGAAAAACAGCATGGCAAAGGCCGAGGCCATAATGAGGTTGGGCATGTAGATGACCGTTTTGAAAAAGCCCTGGCCGCGCAGGCGCAGCCGCGTGTCCGTGAACCAGGCCGCCAGCAGCAGCGACACGGCAATCTGCGGCACAAAGCCGATGATCCACATCAGCAGCGTGTTGCCGAAGTATTTCGGCAAATCGGTGCGGAACAGCTCGGCATAATTCTTAAGCCCCACGAAATTGGGGCCGATCTCCTTCAGGCCGCTGCGGAAATATTCAAAAAAGCTGTAATATACCGTGGAGGCCAGCGGGATGAGCTGGAACACCGCAAAGGCGATGAAAAACGGGGCGATGAAAAGATAGCCCCATTTGGCGTAGCGGATGGAGCGGTGCTTTCGGCCTGCCGTACGCGCTTGCATATCGGTCACCTGTCCTTTTCAGAGGAATGCGGGGCGGGCGTCGCCCGCCCCGCGCGTTTGAGCCGTGGCTGCGTTTATTCGGGCCACACTACTTCGGTAAGTTCAGGGTATTTTTCCCCGATGGACGTCTGGAAATTGGTCTTGGCTGTTTCCAGGTCCACCGCGCCGTCAAAATAATCCTTGAACGCGCCTTGGAAGCTTTCGTTCAGCCCCTGGTCGTAGGGGCCGGCGTTGCTCATGTCGATGTTGGGCGCGGCTGCGGCGAACAGCGCGATGTGGTTCTGGCCGCCCAGAAAATCGGATTTGAAGTCGCTGGAGGCAAGCTCCTCCATGGCCGGGGCGTTGTTGGTGTAATCCTGCGTATCCTCGGTGATCTGCTTCATGATGGCCTTGTCGCAGGTGAGGCTGCGCATGATGTCCGCAATGGCGGCGGTGTTGTCGGTGCCGGCCGCGGCGCAGATCCATGTGCCGCCCCAGTAATACGGCTGCGGGCCTTCGCAGACGGCGTAATCGCCGTAGATGCCGTTGCCCGCTTCGGCTTTGCCGCCCTCGGCCTCAGGCGTTTCCAGGGAATTGCCCAGCAGCGTGAAATTGATGCCCCAGGTGGAATAGAAGAACCCGAACACCTTGCCGTCGGGGCCCTGGTCCGCGGCCCACACGTCGCTCCACAGGCTGGATTTATTGTTGTAGCCGTTGTCGGTGTAGGTCTTGGTCTGTTCCACCCACTTCATCAGGTTTTCGTCCACAGTTACGGTGGTGCCCGTCACCCATGGGGCGGAGACGTTGTTGGAGAAAGTGCGATAGCTGTCGTCATAGCCGGACAGCATCTTGTAGCCCTTCGCGGCGGCCTGTTCGGCCACAGCGTTGAATTTGTCCCAATCAGACAGGGCCTCCTGCACCTGAGCGGGGTCGTCGGTGCCCAGTACGTCTTTGGCGATGCTGCGCCGGTAGGCGAACAGGCCGGGGGTGGCCTGCCAGGTGACGCCCTTCAGCTTGCCGCCGGCCGTGGCGATGTCCTGGGTGTACGGGTACTGCCCGGACAGGTCTGCGTCCGTCAGGCCGATATCGCCGCGTACGTCCAACGTGTAGTCGGAATCCACATACTTCAGCGCGTAATCCGCTTCGATGAGGAAAATATCGATCTTGTCGTCGGCTGCGGCGGAATCCTGCGCCAGCAGGGCCTCGTCCAGCTTGTTCTGGTAATTGTTGTTCTCGTTGGGATTGATGGTCCACTTGACGATCGTGCCGTCGTTGAGCGTGGTGGTGGATTTGTCCTCCGCCACTGCCTTTACCTCGGGATAATAGTCGTTGAACCGGCTTTGGAACTCGTCGTTCCAGCACCAGATGTTGAGCACGGCGCCATCGGCGGGCGCGGATTCGATGCCGGATGAGGGGGCGGAGGCGGAAACGGAGGCGGGAACACTGGAAGCGCCGGAGCCGCCGCAGGCGGCCAGGGAAAGCATCATGCACAATGCCATAAGGGTCGCAAGTGTACGTTTCATAGATTGTTTTCCTCCTTGTAAAGTTCGGTCAGGCGGCCGTTTGGCCGCGCGATCACAAAATCAGATGCGCCTGACCGATGCTCCTTCCAACAGGCTGCCGGGGATGAGGATGCTTTCCGGCAGGGTGGTTTTGGGGTGCTCGATCAGGCTGACGAGACGGTCCGCCGCCCAGTAGCCGATGGCCTGGGTGTCCTGGTGGTAAGTCGTCAGGCTGGGGATCATCATTTTGGCGAGAGGGATGCCGTCATAACCGACGGCGGAGATGTCTTCCGGCACGCGGAGGCCCGCCCGAGCGATGGCGGCGAGGCCGCCCAGAGCCGACACGTCATCGGTGAAAAAGATGCATGTGGGCCGCTGCGGCAGCGCCAGCAGCTCGGCGGTGATGCGTTCGCAGCTGTCGCAGTCGTGGTAAGCGCCTTCGCGCACATAGGCGTCGGGCACCTGCAGCCCCAGGTCGTAGCAGGTCTTGTAAAAGCTGGCGCAGCGGCTTTCGGTGACGGCCGTGCGTTCGCCGTGGATGAAGGCAATGTTCCTGTGCCCCATACCGAACACATGGTTCACCAGCGTTTGAACGCCCTTGACGTTGTCCGAAACGATGGAAGTACGGTTGTTGAACATGTGGTCCACTGTCACGACGGGCAGCTCGCTCTGCACCAGTTCCAGCACCTGCGGGTCCAGAAAGTTCACGCATACCACACATACGCCGTCCACGCCGCGGTAGCGGCAGTGCTCCAGGTAAGACGAGCGCCGCTTGCCGACATTGCGGTTGATGAAGGTGACATCGTAGCCGCAGGCCTCGGCCTGCGCGCGGAAGCTCTCCAGAATGCGCGAAAAATATTCGTGCCCCAGGCCGCTGTGCTGCGGGTCCTCGTACAGAACGCCCAGATTGTATGTACGGTTCGTCTTGAGCGCACGGGCCGCGGAATTGGGCTGGTAGCCCATTTCGGCCGCTTTGCGGCATACGGTCTCCCGCGTTTGAGCGCTGATGTCATGGTGGCCGTTGAGCGCTTTGCTCACTGTCGCCACGGACACGCCGCATTCCTTTGCAATATCCCGAATCGAAATCATAACGGTCCGCCTTTCCAGAAGTTTTGCTCTGCTAAATCGAAATCGTTTTCTGGCATCTATTATACCGAAAGGCGGCTTGTTTGGCAAAACTGGATACTTAATCGTTTTCGCAACTTCAATATACCGCAATCTCGCTTTAATTTCAACAAAAATCAAGCGATTTTTAAGCGAAATCACGAAGTTTGGAGCCTTTCCCAATTTCGACAAAGAGTATTTGGCGATTCTATCCGAAAATATACCTTTTATTTTCGCCAATGATACGAAAACATTTTCGCTCTTGTTCTATACCTTTATCTAAATGGAAAAAAGACTAAGAAACAAGCGGGATCCGTACTTTACAGCACTTATCAGCAAAAAAGGCTTGCTTTTTTTTGAAATGGCAGTATGATAAAAATACAGAGCGCTTGAATGTATGCGGACTTAATCGTTTTCGCAAACGGGGCCGCAGCATGCTCCCCAAAATCGAGTAGCCCGCGCCGCAGGGCACGGGTGTGAGGAGAATACCTTATGCGCTATGGATACTTTGACGACGAGAACCGGGAATATGTGATCACCACACCGCGCACACCGCTGCCGTGGATCAATTATCTGGGCAGCGAGGATTTTTTCAGCCTTGTTTCCAATACGGCGGGCGGCTACAGCTTTTACCGTGACGCAAAGCTGCTGCGTCTGACGCGCTACCGCTACAACAGCGCCCCGGCGGACGGCGAGGGCCACCGGTTTTATATCCGCGACGGCGCCTGCGTATGGAACCCGGGCTGGCAGCCCGTGCGCACGGAACTGGATTCCTATCGCTGCCGCCACGGGCTGGGCTATACGGTCATCGAGGGTGCGAAAAACGGCATAGAGGCAAAGCAGGAAATGTTCGTTCCGCTGGGCGACGCATGTGAAGTGATACGCCTGACGCTGCACAACGCCGGGGCAGAGCCCCGCGCGCTGCAGCTGTTCAGCTATGTGGAGTTCTGCCTGTGGAACGCAGTGGATGATTCCACCAACTTCCAGCGCAACTACAGCACCGGCGAGGTGGAGGTGGAGGGCGGCGCCATCTATCATAAAACGGAATACCGCGAGCGCCGCAGCCACTATGCCGTGTTCGGCGTGAACCGGACGCCCGACGGTTTCGACACGAGCCGGGATGCGTTTCTGGGGCCGTACCGCGGCCCGGCCGGGCCGCTGGCGGTGGAACGGGGCGCGTGTACGGGCAGCATCGCCCACGGCTGGGCGCCTGTGGGCGTGCATCAGCTGAACGTGACGCTGGCCCCGGGCGAACGCCGCAGCTTTATTTTTGTATTGGGATATGTGGAAAACCCGCCCTGGGAAAAATGGGCCGCGCCCGGCGTGGTGGAAAAAAGCCGCGCCCGCGCCATGCTGGCCCGCTATGCCGCGGACACGCAGGTTGACGCCGCGCTGGCCGCGCTGGCCGCGTACTGGAATGGGCTGCTGGCGCGCTTTTCGCTGCGCTCCGGCGACGAAAAGCTGGACCGTATGGTCAATATCTGGCACCAGTACCAGTGCATGGTGACGTTCAATATGAGCCGCAGCGCCAGCTATTATGAAAGCGGCACCGGCCGGGGCATGGGCTTTCGGGATTCCTGCCAGGACCTGCTGGGCTTCGTGCATCTGGTGCCGGGCCGGGCGCGGCAGCGCATTCTGGACATCGCCGCCACCCAGTTCGCGGACGGCAGCTCCTATCACCAGTATCAGCCGCTGACGAAAAAGGGCAATTTGGACGTGGGGAGCGGCTTCAACGACGACCCGCTGTGGCTCATCGCCTGTGTGAGCGCATACCTGCGGGAAACAGGCGACCGTTCCATCCTGTACGAGGAGGTGCCCTTTGACTGCCGGGCGGAAGACACGGCGCCGCTGATGGAGCATCTGCGCCGCAGCCTGGGCTTTACCGCTTCGCACAAAGGCCCTCATGGACTGCCGCTCATCGGCCGGGCCGACTGGAACGACTGCCTGAATCTGAACTGCTTTTCCAGCGAACCGGGCGAGAGCTTCCAGACCACCGGCCCCAGCGAAGGCCCTGTGGCGGAGAGCGTGTTCATTGCGGGGATGTTTGTAAAATACGGCGGGGAATACGCGGACATTTGTGCGTGGGAAGGCCTTTCGCAGGAAGCGCGGGCCGTGCGCGCACAGGTGGACGAAATGACAGCGGCCATCCTCGGCCCGGGCTGGGATGGCGCCTGGTTCCGCCGCGCCTATGACGCAAACGGCCGGCCGGTGGGAAGCGCCGAATGCGCGGAGGGCAAAATTTACATTGAACCCCAGGGCATGTGCGTGATGGCGGGCGTGGGCCTTTCCGACGGCCGCGCGCTTCAGGCGCTGGAGAGCGTAAGGCGGCATCTGGACACAGAGTACGGCATCCTGCTGCTGCAGCCCGCATACACGCAGTATCATCTGGAACTGGGGGAGATCAGCAGCTATCCGCCGGGGTATAAGGAGAACGCGGGTATTTTCTGCCACAACAACCCATGGATCAGCTGCGCTGAATGTGCGGCGCGGCGGCCGCGCCTTTGAGGTATACCGCCGCACCTGTCCGGCCTATCTTGAGGAAATCAGCGAGATCCACCGCACCGAGCCCTATGTGTACAGCCAGATGATCGCCGGGCGGGACGCGGCCGCCTTTGGCGAGGCGAAAAACAGCTGGCTGACGGGTACGGCCGCATGGACATTCGTCAACATCAGCCAGTATATCCTGGGGATCCAGCCCACGTTGGACGGCCTGCGGATCGCCCCGTGCATTCCCGCCGCGATGCCCGGTTTCACCGTCACGCGCACCTACAGAGGCGCGGTGTACGAGATCGCAGTGGACAACGCGGCGGGGGGGGAAAAAGGGGTAAAATGCATCACGGCGGACGGCGCGCCCTGCGTGGAAGGCATTCTGCCCGCCGCGCCCGCCGGAACGACAGTACATGTAAAGGTGACGATGGGCTGAACGGAGGGGACATATGGCGTTTGCAAAAGATTTTGTATGGGGCGCGGCCTCCAGCGCTTACCAGACCGAGGGCAGCCCGCGGGCCGACGGCGGCGGGGAATCCATTTGGGACGTATTCTGCCGCCGCCCCGGCGCCGTTGCAGACGGGTTTGACGGTTCCGCCGCCACGGACGCGTACCGCAGATATGAGGAGGACATTGCCTGCGCGGCGCAGATGGGCCTCGGTGCTTACCGTTTCAGCGTGAGCTGGGCGCGGGTGGACCCTTACGGCGACGGCCGCTGGAACGGGGAAGGGTTTGCGTTTTATCTGCGCATGCTCCAGGCCTGCCGCGCTGCGGGCCTGGAGCCTTATGTCACACTGTACCACTGGGAACTGCCCCAGGCGCTGGAAGATGCGGGCGGCTGGCGCAGCCGAGAGACCGCCCGTGCTTTTGCCCGCTATGCCGCCGAGGCGGCGCGCCGTTTCAGCGGCCTTGCAGAGAATTACATTACGCTCAACGAGCCGGAGTGTACTGTAAAGCTGGGCCACGGTACGGGCGTGCATGCCCCGGGCCTGCGTCTGCCCGAGGCGCGCCAGCTTCTGGTGCTGCACCATCAGCTTTTGGCTCACGGCCTTGCCGCCGCCGCCATTCGGGAGACCTGCCCCGGCGTGCGCGTCGGCATTGCCGCAACAGGGCGGCTGTGCTGGCCCGGCACGGACAGCCCCGCCGATGTGGAGGCTGCCTGCAGCGCCACCTTCGCCACGCCGGACAGCGACTGGGCATTTACCTATCAGATGGTGCTGGACCCTGTCTGTTTCGGACATTATCCGGAAAACTGCGGGCCCGGCCTGCGGCGTATGACGGCGGCGCTCCCAGCGGAAGACCTGGCGGTCATCCACATACGGCCGGATTTTATTGGCTTGAACATCTACAATGGCCACGCGGTATGTGCAGGGACGGGAAAGCGGCCGGTTTATGTGCCGCGCCCGCGCGGCTGTGCTGTGACAGCGCTGAAATGGCCCGTTACGCCGCTGGTGATGAACTGGGGCGTGCGTTTTCTCTGGCAGAGGTACGGCCGGCCGATTTACATCACCGAAAACGGGCAGAGCTGCAACGACCGCATCTTTCTGGACGGCTGTGTCCATGATCCCGACCGCATTGATTTCCTGCACCGTTATCTGCTGGCGCTGCGTGCGGCGGCGGAGGGAGGCGCGGATGTGCGGGGCTATTTCCACTGGGCGCTCACTGACAATTTTGAGTGGAGCGAGGGCTATCGCGAGCGCTTCGGGCTTGTTTATATCGACTATGTTACGGGTGCGCGCATCCCGAAGGACAGCGCTGCCTGGTATGCCGAAACTGTGCGCGCCAACGGGGAGAACCTGTAAAAGCGCATGGCATGCAGGCTGCAGAATACCCCCGGCAGCCCGGAAAAGAACCGGGCGCCGGGGGCATTTTGCGGTTTCATGCGGGGCCTGTATGCGTGCGTTGTGCTTTTCGGGCGCGGACAGGCAGACGCAGCGTGAATGTGGCGCCTCCGCTGGGTGTGTCTGTAAGAAGGATATCTCCGCCGTGCAGCGCGGCCAGTTCCTGTGCCACAGAGAGACCCAGCCCATAGTGCTCCTTGCCCGTGCGGCTTTTGTCGGCGCGGTAAAAGCGCTCGAACACATGTGCCTTTTCCGCATCCGGCACGCCGGGGCCGTGGTCCTCCACCGAAAGCAGTACCCAGCCTTTTTCCGCGCGGGCGCGCAGCGTGACGTCGCTGCCGGAGGGCGCGTAGGCGCAGGCGTTGCTGATGAAGACCAGCAGCAGCTGGCGCAGCCGTCCGGCGTCGCCCCACAGGGGCGGCAGTGTTTCCTCGGGCAGATCCAGCGCAAGGCGCAGGCCGCGCGCTTTTACCAAAGGCGCAAACTGTTCATGCGCGCCGATCACCAGCGCATCGGCATCCACAGGTTCCATACGCATCCGCCAGGTGCCCGCGTCGCTGCCTGCAAGCAGGAGAAGATCGTCCACCAGGCGGGCCATGCGGTCGGCCTCGCTGCCGATGGCCGCCAGGTACTGCGGCGTGTCCGCCGGGCTGGCCTGCATGGCCGACAGGCTCGTCTTGACGACGGCCAGCGGGCCGCGCAGCTCGTGTCCGGCGGCGGCCACGAATTCCCGCTGTTTTTGCAGTGCTTCGGCGGTGGGACGCAGCGCCCGCCCCGCCAAAAACCAGTTGACCGCGCCCAGAAGTGCCAGCCCGCCCGACAGCAGCGCCGCATACAGCAGGGCCTGGCGCGTCAGCGTCCGGCGCAGAGGCCCGTCGTCCCGCAGCACGGCAAGGCCGTACCAGCCGCGCTGTCCGGGGACGGAGCATACGGCGGCGGTATAATGTTCGCCTGCGTTGCCCTCCACTGTGACGGTGACGCGGGAGGCATACACCGACGAACGCGGCGCGGCATCCATATTCACACCCTCTGCAAGCCCTGCCTCCGCCGCACGCTCCAGCAAGGTCCCGCGCGGGGTGGCGGGCGCCCAGCCGCCGCTGAAAAACAGCGGGGTGCCGTTGTCCGTGATGAAAATGAGCAGTCCATCCGCGGCCTCCGTCTGGGCAAGAGCCGTGTCGGAGACGCTGCCCGTCTGCAGCGTGACGATCAGGGTGTCCACGCTGGCGTCGAACATGCTCTGTGCCGAGAGCTGCGTCTGCTTTTGCGCCAACCCCAGGGTGATGGCCAGGAATACCGTGAGAACTGTGCCCGTCAGCACGGTGAAAACAAATGTCAGGCGGCGGCGCAGCTGGCGCAGCGGCGTGGTGTACGGGCCGCGGGGAGGCTGTGCGGCACGGCGTTTCATGCGCCCGTTCCTCCATCCAGCAGCCGGTAGCCTACGCCGCGCACAGTGTCCACTGTCACCCGGCTGCTCACGGCACGCAGCCTGCGGCGGATAAAGTGTACATAGCTGTCCAGGCTGGCTTCCTCTACGTCGGCACCCGGCCCCCAGACACGGCCGAATAAAAAACTGCGGGACAATGTTTGTCCGGCGTTTTCCATCAGTGCGGCCAGCAGCTCCGCCTCTTTTTTCGAGAGCGTGCATTGCTCTTTGTCTCCGGTCAGCACCAGTGTGCCCATGTCCAGAGTAAGATCCCCGCAGCAGGGGCGGCCGGAGACCGCCACAGGAGCGGGGCGGCGGGCCAGCGCGCGTACCCGGGCCAGCAGCTCGCGTACGTCGAAAGGCTTTACCAGATAATCGTCTGCGCCCGCGTCCAGACCGTCCACTCGGTCGCCCACAAGGCCCAGCGCCGTCGTCATCAGCACCGGCGTGTCCAGGCCCTCGGCCCGCGCTGCGCGCAGCACCGAAAGCCCATCCCGTCCGGGCAGCATCCTGTCCAGAATGCACAGCCCGAACATCCGTTGGCGCATGTAGTACAGCGCATCGTCGCCGTCTCGGCATACGTCCACACGGTAGCCCTCCTGCTCCAACAGCGGCGCCACGGCCGCGCACAGGGCTTCGTCGTCTTCCACAAGCAGTATCCGCATGTTTTTGTCCCTCCTGTTCCGCAATAAAACCATTATAATGGATGCAACCTTAAAAATCCCTGAAAAACAGAGGCTTTCACAAATCCCTCACTGTTTTTCAAGGACTTTTCAAGGTTGATTTTTTTATGATGGAAACAGGCTGGACGGGAAGCATCTTCTGTCCGCATCATTTTGAGCATACCGGAAAGGTGAGGGAAACAGTGAAGATAAAACAACTTTTGTGCGGCGTACTGGCCGCGGCGATGCTGTTCACGGGCTGCGGTGCGCAGCCCGGCACGAGCGGCGGTTCAGGTGCGCAGGGGGACGGCACGCCCATGCAGGCCAAGGGTCGGTTCGTGGAAAACGACATCACCCCGCCGGGCGCGGCGGGCTGTACCCCGGTGAGCCTGACGGCACGGCCGGACGGCGGATTGGACTACATCGCGCTCCGGCCTGCCGAGACGCCCGGTCAATATACATATACCCATTTTTATTCTGCTGACAGCGGCAAAGAATGGACGGAAAATACGATGGACTGGCAGGAGAGTTTCGGAGAGAAACGCCAGATCGAAAAGGTCACCGTTACCCCTGAGGGAGAATATTTTGTAATGTTGACAGAGCAGACAGAGGACGGTATGGGCGCGGTGGCCTACGCACGCGTTGCGGCGGACGGCACGGCCGCTCCCGTGCAGCCGGAGGGCCTTTCCGCGCAGGGCGGGCTTGTGGCGGCGGATGCACAGGTGCTGCCGGGCGGCAGACTGCTGCTCACCAGCTTTGGGGGCGATTTTGCCGCGGCGCAGAACGGGGCTGCAGGGGAAGACGCAGGCGCGCAGGCGGCATCTTCCGGCACGCAGGACGCCGCCGGAGAGACGGACGACGCAGAAGCTGCGGACGGCACGGAGCAGTCCGGGGACGATATGGGCGTATTCAGCGCGGAGGATACCGCCACAACGGCTGTATACGATATGGCCACCGGAAAAAAGCTGTATGAGATTCCCAACTGGATGGGAGGCCTGACAGCCTGCAACGGGACGACGCTTTTTGTCTACGGCTACGAGGGCGGCACGGCGGCGTATGATCTGGAGACCGGGCATATGCAGACTGAGGCCGCCAGCGCGGCGGGTGGAGAGGATTATCCGTCCAGCCTTGCGGCAGACGCGGACGGCAACTTGTATCTGCTGTCTGAAAAAGGCGTGCGCCGCGCCGTGCCGGGCGGCACGCTGGCGGAGACCGTGATGGAAGGCAGCATGTATACCTTCGGTTCCCCGCTGGCCGCTGTGCGCGGCTTTACGGCGCTGCCGGGCAACATCTTCGCACTGGCCGTGCAGACGGAGGAGGGCGGCCGTGTGCTGCACTATGTATTTGATGAGACGGTGAGCGCCGTGCCGGACAAGGAGGTGCGTGTTTACGCTCTGAACGATTCCCCCACCGTGCGCGCGGCCATCACCAATTTCCAACAGGAAAATCCGGATGTGCGCGTGAATTTTGAGGTTGGAACCTCCGGCGGCGCCAGCGCCGAGGACGCGCTGCGCACGCTGAACACAGAGCTTGTGGCGGGCAAGGGGCCGGATGTGCTGATCCTGGACGGCATGCCGCTGCAGAGCTTCATCGACAAGGGCGTGCTGGCGGAGCTTTCACAGGTGATCTCCGCCGACGGGTTGATCCCGCAGGTGGTCGACCCTATGAGAACGGACGGAAAGCTGTACGCAGTGCCCACACGTTTTACCGTACCTGTGCTGATGGGAAAGCCGGAGACGCTGGAAGGGCTGGACAGCCTGGAGGCGCTGGCCGCGGCGGTACAGGACGGACCAGAGGCGCTGGCCGCCAGCGGAGATATCAATGATATTTTCAAAGCTGTGCCGGAGGAGCAGCGCCCGCTTCTGAGCTTTACCACCCTGCGGGAGTTGTTCGACCAGCTGTACAGTGTCAGCGCACCCGCCGTGGTGCGGGACGGCACGTTGAACGAAGATGCTCTGCGGGAACTGTTTTCCGTGATGCAGGCGGTTTCGGACCGATACGGACTGGGGGAAAAGGCGAACGACGGCGGTATTGCGTTTATGGTGACGTCAAATGCCTCCACCGGGCTGGGAATGTCCGCGGACGTTCCGCAGGGCGTGATGGAATACAGCTACGGCCGGGCAAACGCGGCGCTGTTTACACTCAAGGATGTGCTGGGTGCATATATGTCCGATGACGGACAGGCGGCGCTTACGCCGGCGCCCGGCATGGAGCAGGGCGTATATACACCGCGGGTGCTTGCCGGCATTGCGGCACAGAGCGCCCAGCAGGAGCTGGCTGCACAGTTCATACAGGCGCTGCTCGCGCCCGGTGTGCAGAATTATTCGTTGGGAGAGGGGCTCCCGGTGCTGCGCTCCGGCCTGGAAAAACAGGTGGCGTACGTGCAGGAGCTCTATGCAGAACGCGGCCAGACGATAGGCACGGATGTGCCCCGGGTGGACTGGACTGCACTGCTGTCCGGGCTGAAGACACCCGTGCGGGACGACAGCACGGTGGCCGAAAAGCTGTATGCACAGGCTGAGGCGCTGTGCAAAGGTGAAAAGACCATGGATGAAGCCGTGACGGGAGCAAAGACGGAGCTTGCCACCTATCTGGCGGAAAAGCGGGCGTGACCTGCCGCAGAACGGCAGGAACAAACCCGAAAGGAGCGGCCGGATGCCGTATTCAGCGATTGGAAGCATTGGGGCGCGGAAGCATTTCTGGAGGAATTTACGGTTCCGAGTTATCAGAATGATCAATTAAAGGAAAAAATATATGCCGAAGCAACAAAACGATACAGCGGCGAGGCCGCGCTGGAACAGGCTGTGGCGGCAGCGGCCGACGCCACGCGGCTCTATTTCGCCGAACAAAATGAACCGCGCCGCGCCGTATTTGTTCCTCGCGCCCAGCCTGGCGGGGCTGTGCGTGTTCGTGCTGGTGCCGTTTGCGGACGCGGTGCGCCGCAGCTTTACCGACGCCATGGGCAGCCGCTTCGTGGGGTTTGCGAACTACGCCTCGGTGCTGGGCAACAGCGCGTTCCGCCTGGCGGCGGGCAACACTGCGCGCTTCATCGGCGTGTGTGTGCCCCTGCTGCTGTGCGTCAGCCTGCTGCTGGCCGTGGCCGTGCGCGCCGCAAAGGACGGCGGCCGTATTTTTAAAACAACCTATCTGATTCCCATGGCTATCCCGGTGGCCAGCATCGTGCTGCTGTGGCAGGCGCTGTTCCACAGGCAGGGGCTCGTCAACGCCGTTTTGTCGGCGCTGGGCGCGCAGCCGGTGGATTTTATGGGCACAGACGCGGCTTTCTGGGTGCTCATCGGCACCTATGTTTGGAAAAATGCGGGCTATGACATGATTCTGTGGATGGCGGGGCTGGACGGTATCTCCGACAGCCTGTATGAGGCCGCCCGCGTGGACGGTGCGGGGGCATGGCAGTGCTTTTGGCGTGTCACGCTGCCCGGGCTGTTGCCCACGCTGTTCATGACGGCGGTGCTCAGCCTGCTCAACACCTTTAAGGTGTTTCGTGAGGCATATCTGGTGGGCGGAGCATACCCGCACGACAGCATCTATCTATTGCAGCACCTGTTCAACAACTGGTTCCTGGATTTGGACGTGGGCCGCCTGTGTGCAGCGGCGGTGCTCATCGCGGCGGTGCTGCTGGCTGCTATTCTGCTGCTGCAAAAACTGTGGGGCGGGGAGGACGCGCGATGAAAAGAAAAAATTTGGGCCGCGCGGTGCTTGTGCTGTTCCTTCTTTTGCCTGCGCTGGCGGTGTGGTGGCCGTTGTGGTTCATGGGCACAGGCGCGCTGATGCCCTTGGACGAGCTGCGGGCCGCGCTGGGCCCGGTGCTGCAGGGTGCAGAGGGCAGTGCTTTCTGGCCCCTGCTGCCAAGCTGGCCCACGCTCCAGCCACTGGCGGAGCTTTTGTTGGACACACCGCAGTTTTTCACCATGTTCTGGAACACCTGCGCCATCGTGTTCCCCCAGGTGCTGGGACAGGTGCTGGTGGGCGCGCCCGCGGCATGGGCGTTTTCCCGGCTGCGGTTTCGCGGGCGGCGGGCGCTGTTCACGCTGTACATCGTTCTGATGCTGATGCCCTTTCAGGTCACGATGGTTTCGGGCTATCTGGTGGCGGACGCAATGGGCATCATGGATACGTTTTGGGCCATCATCCTGCCGGGTGTATTCAGTACATTTCCGGTATTTATCATGGCAAAGGGGTTCGATGCCGTGCCCATCGCGCTGTTGGAGGCCGCGTCCATCGACGGTGCGGGGCCGCTGCGCACTTTTTTCCATATCGGCGTGCCGCTGGGTGTGCCGGGCATCCTTTCGGCGGCGGTACTGGGCTTTCTCGAAGCGTGGAACGCCATTGAACAGCCTATGACCTTTCTCAAGACAAAAGCCCTGTGGCCGCTTTCGCTGTACCTGCCCCAGATCGCGGCGGAAAAGCTGGGCCTGGCCATGGTGGCCAGCCTTGTGATGCTGGCCCCGGCGGTGCTGATCTTCCGGTTCGGGCAGAAATATCTGGAGCTGGGAATCCAGGCCAGCGGATTAAAGGAGTAGACAACGTTGCATATCAAAGAAAAAGTCACGGGCCTTTGGGCCCGCAGGCCGCGCTTGAGCGGCACACAGGGCCGCGCGCTGAAGAGTGTGGCGCAGTTCTTTGCGGCCATGCTGGTCTGTACGCTGATTGCGCGCGGCACGGCGGGCGCAACGCTGGCCGTAGTGCAGACGGCGTCCCCCCGGCGCGGAGAGCTTGTACAGGGGCTGACGGCGGACGCAGCGCTCTCCGCGGGAGAGGTGCAGAACGTTAAGGCCCCCGCGGGGCTGGTGCTGGAAAAATATTTCGTTCCGGCGGGCGGCAGGGTGGAGGCGGACACGCCTTTGGCACAGTTTGACCCCGACGGTGTGAAGGATGCGCTGGCTCGCGCAAACACGGAGTTGGCGCGCCTGCGCCTGCAGCGGGAAAAGCTGCTGGCAGGGGACACGGCGGACACCTCGTCGCTCTCTTCCGCCTCTACCCAGCGGGACAGGGCACAGGCGGATTACAACGCCCAGAAAGCGCAGAACGACGCGGCCGTGGCCGCTGCCCGGAACGATGCGGATACGGCTCAAAGCGCCTTGGATGCGGCAAATGCCGCGCTGGCGGAACTGCGGGCACAGACGGACCCGCCCGCCTCTGAGGAAGCGTTGGCTGCGGCGCAGGCGGCGGCAGACGCCGCGGCCGCGGCGCTGGCTGAAAAGCAGGCGGCGCTGGCTGCCGCGCAGAGCGCCGCCGATACCGCCGGGGAAAACGCGGCGCGGGCTTTGGCCGACGCGCAGGCCGCGCTGGACACAGCGGCAAAGGCGTATGAAAAATCAAAGCAGGAAACGGAATTCCAGAACCGTCAAAACAACCTTGACGCCCAGACGGCCGCGATGGACATTGAAAAACAGCAGGCTGTTGTGGACGCGCTGGCGGCGCTGGCGGAAAACGGCGGCGCTCTGAAAGCGGGATCGGCGGGTACGGTGGAGACGCTGACACTGGAACCGGGCGGAACCGTTACGGAGGCCCCGGTGGCCGCGCTGGCCCCGGCGGACGCAGGCATGACGGCGACATTCACGCTGGACTCGGGAAAAGCGGAAAAGCTGGCTGTGGGCGCCGCGCTGACGCTGCGGCAGGGCGGCACGGCTGTCAGCACCACGGTGCGGGCCATCTCCGCGCCGGATGAAAACGGGCGCGTTACCGTAACGGCGGATGTACCTGCGGATGCCGGCCTGCGCAAGACGCAGCCCGTGACTGCCTCGGCGGAGCTGTCCCGCACCACATACGAAATGGTGTTGCCGCCTGAAGCGGTGCGCATGGACAACAAAGGCAGCTACGTGCTGCGCGTCGAGCAGACGCAGACCATCCTCGGCCTGCGCAATGTGCTCTCCCGCGTGGATGTGACAGTCCTGGAACAAAGTGCATCCGGTGTTGCGGTGGAAGGGCCGCTGTCGCCCCAGGATGTTTTGGTAAAAAGCAGCGCCAGACCCGTTGCAGCGGGAGACAGCGTGCGGGTGGAGCAGCCATGAGGCGCGTGCGGTATTATCTGGGCGGTGCGCTGTTCTGGGGCGCATTCCTTGCGGTTTGCGTTTTGCTGTTCTGGAACGCGCAGCGTCTGGCGCGGGCCGCGGGCGGGATTTCCCTGCGGTACGGCGAAGCGCTGGAGCCGCGCGTTGTGGCTTCGGCGCTGGAGTATGCCCGGGACGGGCGGAACAATGCGGCTTGGTCGCCCACATTCTGGGCTGTGCGGCAGGGAGTGGCCTCTGCCAACGGGCGGGAGGAGACCGTCCGGATGCTGCGGGTGTGCGGCGATGCAGAACTTCTGGCAACGGAGCCTCTTTTATACGGTGCGCTGCCCGGCCCGGCAGGCCAGGGCGGATGCGCGGTATCCAGCGCGCTGGCCTGGCAGCTTTGGGGAGCGCTGGATGTGACGGGCCTGGAGCTGGAGCTGGACGGCGAACGTTATACGGTGCGCGGCGTGTTTGAAAGCGGAGAGGCGCGCGCTGTGACACAGGAGGCGGCGGACAGCCGCACTGCAGAGTACGCCAATGTGGAACTGACGGCGATGGAAACCGCTCCGGAGGGCACAGAGGCGGCCTTGGCCTTTGCCGGTGCCAGCGGCCTGGGGACGCCCGCCCATGTGGTGGACGGCCCGGCGCTGGCCGGGCTGGCCTGTGCGCTGTGCTGGCTGCCGTTGGCGCTGTGCGGCGCATGCACGCTGTGGCGGCTGGCACGCGGCGCACGGCGGCTTCGGCCGTGGCAGCGGCAGACGCTGCTGTTCGCTGCGCTGCTGTTTTTCGCGGCGCTGCTGCCCGTGCTGCTGGCAATGGTGCCGGGGGCCTGGGTGCCCACGCGCTGGAGCGATTTCGGCTTTTGGGCGGCGCTGGGCAAAAGCGCGGCAGCGCGGGTGGACGCGTGGTTCGCTCTGCCGCCCCAGCACAAGGACATAGCGGTAAAGTGGCTGCTTCTGGAGCAGGGCGCGCTGTGCCTGGCGGGATGCCTGTTTGCGCTGCGCCGCCCACCCGCGCCGCGGAATGAAAAAGCGGTTGAAGCGTAAAAGTCAAAGCCGAATTTACAAAATATTTACTTCCGGTAGAAATATTGACCGATTTCCTGTATAATAGGCACACAGAAGTAAAATCCGCCCTTGAAAGGGGAGCCCTATGGAATGGGAGATCGGTGCGGAATGCCTGGCCTGTGTCCTGATCGTACTGGTGCTGTGCTTTTCGCGTGAAAAATTTTATACGCAGATGCCCCAGACGCGCTTATACTATGCGTGTCTGGGTTTTGCGCTTTTTTCCACTCTGCTCAATATCGCCACAGTGGTGCTGATGGGCGTGCCGGGCCTGCTGCCGCGCTGGCTTTGCTACACGCTCAATATGCTGTATTTTACGTTCTTTCCGCTGCTGGAAGCCGCGCTCACCTACTATATGGCCTATCTCATCCACGGCCGCGGCCCGTGCTTCACGCGCGTTGCCATATGCCTCGGCGTCATGCTGGCCGCCGCATTGGCGGTGGTGTTCACAAACCCGTTCACAGGTTGGCTGTTTTATCTGGACGCGGCGGGCACATATGTGCGCGGCCCGTACAACCGGCTGCTGTATGCGCTGCTGGTGGCGTGCTGCTTGTTGCTGGTGATATGTTATATAAAGCAGTTCCGCACGGCGTCGCGCGCCATCCACCGAATGATGGCCACGCTGCCCCTTCTGGCGATGGTGCTGGGGACGGTGCAGTATCTGTTCCCGCCCGTCATGATGACGGGCTTTATCCCAGCGTGCATTTTGCTGGTGCTGTTTTTTAATTTCCAGAGCCAGCGCATCAATACGGATTTTCTGACGGGCCTTTCCAGCCGCAGCGCGCTGTGGTATGCGGCGGGCACGTGCCTTCGCTCGGGCCAATCCTTTTATTGCGTAGCGGTATGCCTGCGCCATTTCGGCGACGTAAACAAACAGTTCGGGCACACCGGCGGCGACGCAGTGCTGCGCCAGGTGAGCGCATATCTGGAAGCGCTGGGCCGCCGGGCCGTCGCCTGCCGGTTCAGCGGCGTGGAATTCGTGCTGTTATTCCCGGGCATGGATGCTGCGGGCTATGCAGTGCTGGAAAAGGAACTGTCAGAGCGTTTTGCAGCGCCCTGGCAGGCGGGGAGCGTGTGCTGTCGTCTGGACGCGGGCGTGGCAGGCATCGCCTGCCCGCGGTTTGGCGACACAGCCGAGCGTCTGACAGCTCATCTGGAATACGCCATCCAGCAGCTGAAATTGCCCGGCGCACCGGAGGCGCTCTCGTTTGACACAGAGATGGAACAACGGTTCTCCCGGCGCGTCGCGCTGCGGGATGTGGTCGTACGCACATTGAGCGGGCAGGCGGCGGGTGTGGCGTACCAGCCCATCTACGCGCTGGATGCAGATACTCCCTGTATGGCGGAGGCCTTGCTGCGCCTGTGCGGCGCAGATGGGACGCCCGTACCCACGGCGGATGTGGTGTCCGTGGCCGAGGAGATGGACCTTATCGTTGCGCTGGACTGGATGATGCTGGAACAGGTGTGCGCGTTTTTCGGTGCACACCGCGAGCTGGATGGATGCGCGGTCTCTGTGAATTTTTCGGCCCGGCAGTTTCTTGCGCCGGATGCGGAACGTCGTGTGCTGGATACGCTGGAGCGCCACGGGCTTGCGCCCGCTCGGCTGAAGCTGGAATTAACGGAGCGCGTGTTGGCCGGAGATATCCGGCGTGTGCGCGCCGTGATGGAGGCTTTGGCCGCCCGGGGCGTAGAATTTTATCTGGACGATTTCGGCACCGGATATTCCAATCTCTCCAGCGTGGTGTCTCTGCCGCTGCAGTATGTGAAGGTGGACAGAAGCCTTTTGGAAGCCGCGACGAATGGCGGCGGGGGAACGCTTTTGCTGCGCGCGGTGGTGGAAACGTTCCGGGCCATGGGCCGAGGCATCCTGCTGGAGGGTGTGGAAACGCCGGAGCAGTATGCGCTGGCGTGCACGCTGCGTGCCGACCGGCTGCAGGGATACTATCTGGCGCGCCCAATGCCGGGAGAGGAGCTTTGTGCTCTGATGCGCAGCGGCGCGCGGCGCACGCGCAGAACCTGAAACGGCTCTGGCTGCAGCCGCTGAAATGAAAAGCGCCCTGCCGCGTAGAAATGCGGCAGGGCGCTTCGGTTTTATCAAAAGGAAAAGGCGGCATCAGCGGCGTGCTTCCACCAGAGCCTTGGTGTCTCGGGCGATCATCAGTTCTTCGTTGGTGCAGACGACCAGCACCTTCACGCGGCTGCCTTTGCCGCTGATGTCCAGGATATCTGAGGTGCGCTGCTGATTCTTTGCGGGGTCCACGGAGATGCCCAGGAACCCCATATTCTCACACACGCTGGCGCGCACGCGGTTGTCGTTCTCGCCGATGCCGCCGGTAAACACCAGGCAGTCCAGCCCACCCATAGCGGCGGCGTAGGAACCTACATATTTCTTGATCTGATACGCAAGCATCTCGGTAGCCAGTTTGGCGCGCTCGTTGCCCGCGTCGGCGGCGCTCGTCACATCGCGCATATCGCTGGAAACGCCGGAAATGCCCAGCAGGCCGGATTTCTTGTTCAGATAATCAGCCATTTCCTGGCCGTGGAATCCCAGCTTCTGTTCCATGTAGGTGACGACGCTGGGGTCGATGTCGCCGCAGCGGGTGCCCATCAGCACGCCGGCCAGCGGGGTGAGGCCCATGCTGGTGTCCACACATTTGCCTGCGTTCACGGCACTGATGGAGCTGCCGTTGCCCAGATGGCAGGTGACCATTTTCAGGTCGGAATCGTTCAGGTACTGGGCGGCGGCCATGCTCACATAACGGTGGCTGGTGCCATGGGCGCCGTAGCGGCGGATGGAATATTTTTCATACATCTCATACGGCACGCCGTACATATACGCCTTTTTGGGCATGGTCTGGTGGAAGGTGGTGTCGAAAACGACAACGTTGGGCACCTTTTCGCCGAACACGGCCTTGGCGCTGCGCAGGCCCTGCACATGGGCCATGTTGTGCACCGGGGCCAGAGGGGCGATCTCCTCGATCTTGTCGATGATGGCGTCGGTGACGATCTCGGACTTGGTGAAAAACTCGGCGCCCTGCACCACGCGGTGGCCGATGGCAGAGATCTCGCTCTTGTCCTTCACGACGGCGCCCTCGCCGCTGGTCATCATTTCAACGACCTTCATAAACGCTTCGGTGTGGGTGGGGAAGGGCACTTCCTGTTCCCACTCGCCGCCGTTGGCCTTGTGTGTGATCTTGCTGCCCTCGATGCCGATGCGCTCGCACAGGCCCTTGCACAGCACGCGTTCGCCCTCCATATCGATGAGCTGATACTTCAGCGAGCTGGAACCACAGTTGATGACCAAAACTTTCATCCGATATTTCCTCCCATTCACAAAAAAGCGCAGTTATGCTTTTTAAAATCGCTCCATTATTATATAATGATTATAAAGCATTTTCAAGCGCACGGCCGGAAACGCGCAAGAAAAAGCGAGAAAAACGGCCAAGATTCGCAATTTATGCGTGCACAGCGGCCGAAAGAAGCGAGGCAGCCATGAGAACAGCCGGTATCATCGCGGAATACAACCCTTTCCACAACGGACACGCCTGGCAGATAGCGGAGCTGAAAAAACGCGGCTTTGAGGCGGTGGTGTGCGTGTGCAGCCCGGGCGTGGTGCAGCGCGGTACTGCGGCGCTGTTTCCCGCCCGGGTGCGTACCCGGGCTGCGCTGGCCGCCGGGGCGGATCTGGTGCTCAGCCTGCCGGCACCCTACGCTACGCTGTCCGCCGAGGGCTTTGCAGCGGCGGGTGTGGCGCTGCTGAGTGCGCTGGGCTGTGTGGATGCTCTGTGTTTCGGCACAGAGACACGGCGGCTGGAGGATATCGCCCAAACCGCAGCGCTGCTGGAAAGCCCGGACTTTCCAGCAGCGCTGCGCGGGCAGCTGGACGCGGGCCTGCCGCTCCCCGCCGCCCGCGCGGCGGCGGCGGAAGCGCTGTGTCCGGGAGCAGGCGCGGTGCTGCGCGCGCCCAATGACATCCTGGGCGTGGAATACTGCAAGGCCCTGCTGCGCCAGCACAGCGCGCTTGTGCCCCTTGCGCTGCCCCGGCGGGGCGCGGCCCACGATGCCCCGCTGGATGCGGCGCCGGGGCGGTACGCTTCGGCTTCGGCGCTGCGCGCGCTGGTGCGGGCCGGGGGAGCGGCGGCTCTCGCGCCGCATGTGCCGCCAGCCTGCCTGCGGCTGTATATGCAGGCCGAGGCCGAGGGCGACATTCTGGACGGGCGCGCGTTCGGTATTGCGGTGTTGTCCCGCCTGCGGGCTATGGATGCGGCGGGTCTCCGCGCCGTGCGGGGCGCGGCCGAGGGCCTGGAGAACCGGCTCGCCGCCGCCGTTCAGGGCGCAGGCACGCTGGACGAGCTGGTGCAGGCCATGCGGACAAAACGATATGCGACGGCGCGTTTGCGCCGTCTGGTGCTGGACGCGGCCCTGGGATACACCGGGGATCTGCCTGCACTGCCGCCCTATCTGCATGTGCTGGGCGCAAATGAAACGGGCCTTGCGGTACTGCGCTGCGCACGTCAGGCGGCTCTGCTGCCGCTGTCTCATTCGCTGGCGGATCTGGCGGCCCGAAGCGCCCCGGCTGCGCGCGTGGCAGCGGCCCATGCCGCGGCCGAGGACCTGACGGCCCTGTGCCTGCGCCATCCTGCGCCCATGGGCGCTGCATATACCGCAAAACCCGTGTTTCCCACAAGCGGGGCGAAATAAGAGCCGGGAAAAGGAACGCGCAGCGCCCTTCGGCCTTCCGCGATTTTTGGAGGATGCACGCCGGATATGGGAATAGTATGCACTGTTCGGGAGCGGATCGTGCATTCTTTCAAGGGAAAACGCCGGACGGGGAAAATACAAAGGAGCTGAAACACATGGAGATCATTCGGGCAGGGATGCAGGAAGCGGGCCGGGCGGCGGCTTTGGCGCAGCTGCTGTGGCCGGGCCACGCGCAGGCTGAGCTGGAACAGGAGCTGGCGGGATATCTGCAGGGGCCGGAGGGTGCGGTGTTTCTTGCACGGGAGGACGGCGCGGACGTGGGCTTTGCGCAGTGCGGCCTGCGGCGCGACTATGTGGAGGGAACGCACACCAGCCCGGTGGGGTATCTGGAAGGCGTGTTTGTGCAAGAGGAATACCGGGGCCGGGGTGTTGCGACGGCGCTGCTGCGCGCCTGCGAGGCGTGGGCCGGGGAAAAAGGCTGTGCCGAATTTGCAAGTGACTGTGGGCTGGACAATGCCGCAAGCGCCGTGTTTCATCTGCGCGCAGGCTTTGCCGAGGCGGGGCGCATCATCTGCTTCACAAAGCGGCTGTGAGGAACGTGGAGAGTGAGCCTTTGCGGGATGCGTGAGCCAAAAATTACCGCCGCTGCTGGGCAAGATTTGTAAAGAGAACGTGCAGAAACGCAACATTTGACTTGCATCTGCGGCTTTTTTCAGTACAATAGAAAATGAGCGAAAAATCCATAATGTGAAGCAAATATCAATATCTGATAAACATTTCACAAGTTTGAGAGAAAAAGGAGAAACGCCATGTCGATCCATGTGCTGGACGAAGCCAACCGCTGTTTGCACTGTAAGGCGCCCCAGTGCCAGAAAGGGTGCCCCATCCATACGCCCATCCCGCAGATCATCACGATGCTGCAGGAGGGCAGGCTGGACGAGGCAGGGCGCACCCTGTTTGAAAATAACCCCCTCACCACTGTGTGCAGCCTGGTGTGCAACCATGAAAACCAGTGCGAGGGCCACTGTGTGCTGGGCAAAAAGGGAGCGCCCGTGCATTTTTCCGCCATTGAGAATTACATTTCCAGCACGTACAGCACCAAGATGGTAAAAGGCCCCGCGCCATCCAACGGCATGCGGGTGGCCATCGTAGGCTCCGGTCCCGCGGGGCTGACCATCGCGGTCATCCTGGCGCGGTACGGCTATCAGGTGACCATTTTTGAAGGCAAGGATAAGATTGGCGGCGTGCTGCGCTACGGTATTCCGGATTTCCGCCTGCCTAAGACCGTGCTGGACGATTTCGAGGACCGCCATCTCATCCGAAAGGGAATCCGTGTGCGGCCCAACACCACCATCGGCAGCGCCATCGGCATCGATGATCTGTTCCGTGACGGCTACCGCGCCATTTTTATCGGCACGGGCGTATGGCAGCCCCGCGCGCTGCACATTAAGGGCGAGACGTTGGGCCATGTGCATTTTGCAATCAATTACCTCAACAATCCGGACAGCTTCCGCCTGGGTGAGCGTGTCATCGTCATCGGCGCGGGCAATGCGGCCATGGATGTGGCGCGCACCGCGCTGCGCAAGGGCGTGCGGCAGCTCACCTGCTTTTCCCGCACGCCGGAGGTGGCCGCCAGCCAGCATGAGTTCAGCTACGCCACGCTGGAGGGCGTGAATTTTGAATATTGCAAAGCGCCTGTGGAGATCACGGACGAGGGCGTGATCTTCGTCGATGTACGCGAGGATGAGAACGGCGAATTCATCGAGGCACCGGGCACGGAGAAGCTGTACCCGGCGGACAGTGTGATCGTGTCCATCAGCCAGGGCCCGCGCAACCGCATCGTCAGCACTACGAAGGGAATCGACACCGACCGGCGCGGCCTGCTGGTGACCGATGAAGAGGGCCACACCACGCGGCCCGGCGTGTTTGCCAGCGGCGATGTGGTGCTGGGCGCAAAGACGGTGGTGCAGGCTGTGGCATACTCCAAGCGGGTGGCCGAGGCCATGCACTCTTATATGCAGGGGATACCCGCGCAGGGACGGGCCGCGGGGCCGGACGGCGCGCAGCGGTAGTGCCTGTCGGGCCTCTGCGGAAAACAAACGGAAAGGTCCGTGAAGGCGTTTGCCTTCACGGACCTTTTGCATACGGGTATCTGCGGCGGCTTTATTTCCGCCGGGAGCAGGCCGCACCGCAAGCGGAACAATTGCCGCCGCAGCTCTTTCCCCTGCGTTTGTTGTCGATGGTTTTGTACAACGCCAGCCCAAAGGCCAGCGCCACCAGCGCAAGCAGCGCCCAATCGAGAAGATCCATCCTAAAATACCTTTCTGTTGAAACGGAGATACATGCATCAGCGGAGAAACAGGCTGCCAATCTGGTACACCAGGCAAGCGCACACCCAGGCCACCGCACACTGGAACAGCGCCACGCACGCCGCGCCCCAGCCGGAGCGCATTTCCCGTTTGACTGCGGCGATGGCCGCCACACAGGGCGAGTACAGCAGCGTGAACGTCAAAAAGCTGAACGCTGCCAGCGGCGAGAAAATGGCGCCCAGTGCCTCGCCCAGGGTGGAGACCGTGGTGCCCGTCAGCACGGCCATGGTGCTGACGACTGCCTCCTTTGCGGAAAAGCCCGTAATGAGAGCCGTAGAGGCGCGCCAGTCGGTAAAGCCCAGCGGCGCGAACACAGGCGCAATGACCCTGCCGATGCCCGCCAGCATACTGGCGGAGCTGTCCGCCACCACGTTGAGGCGGATGTCGAAGGACTGCAAAAACCAGATGATGATGGTGGCCACAAAAATGACCGTGAACGCGCGGGTGAGGAAGTCTTTGGCCTTGTCCCACAGCAACAGCCCCACACTTTTGGGGCTGGGAAGACGATAGTTGGGCAGCTCCATCACAAAGGGCACCGGATTGCCGCGGTACATCGTATTTTTCATCAAAAGGCCGATCAGCACCCCGATGACCATGCCCATCACATACAGCAGAATCATCACCAGAGCGCCGTTTTGGGGGAAGAACGCCGCCGTGAACACCGCATAGATGGGCAGCTTGGCGGAACAGCTCATGAAGGGCGTCAGCAGGATGGTCATTTTCCGGTCCCGGTCGCTGGAAAGCGTGCGCGTGGCCATGATGGCCGGAACGCTGCACCCGAACCCGATGAGCATGGGCACAAAGCTGCGCCCGGAAAGGCCGATCTTGCGCAGCAGCTTGTCCATAACAAAAGCCACGCGCGCCATGTAGCCGGAATCTTCCAGAATGGAAAGGAAGAAAAACAATGTTACGATAATGGGCAGGAAGCTGAGCACGCTGCCCACGCCCGCAAACACGCCGTCGATGATGAGGCTGTGCACCACGGGGTTGATGCCGTAAGCGGTGAGGCCGCGGTCCACAAGAGACGTCACAGCATCGATGCCCAGCGAGAGCAGGTCGCTCAGCCAGGTGCCGATGACGCCGAACGTCAGCCAGAAGATCAGAAACATGATGCCCAGAAAAATGGGGATGGCCGTGTATTTGCCCGTCAGCACGCGGTCCAGCCGCATGCTGCGCAGATGCTCCTTGCTTTCTCCCTTTTTCACCACGGTCTGGGCGCACAGCTTTTCAATGAACGCATAGCGCATATCGGCCAGCGCGGCTTCGCGGTCGGTGCCGAGTTCGGCTTCCATTTCCGCGACGGTGTGGCCAATGAGCTCCACCTCATTTTCCGAAAGGCGCAGCATGTCCATCATGGGCTTGTCGCCCTCCACCAGTTTTGTGGCGGCAAAGCGCATGGGCACGCCTGCGGCCTCGGCGTGGTCCTCCACGATGTGCGCCAGCGAATGGATGCAGCGGTGCACCGCGCCCGAACAGAAATCCTGCCGCTTGGGCAGCATTTTCAGCTGTGCGGCGCGCAGCGCGTGCTCGATCAGCTCGTCGATGCCCTCGTTTTTCGCGGCGGAGATGGGAACCACGGGTACGCCCAGCTCCTCCTCCAGCTTGTTTACGTCCACAGTGTTGCCGTTGGCGCGCATTTCATCCATCATGTTCAGCGCGATGACCATGGGAAGGTTCAGCTCGATGAGCTGCATGGAGAGGTAAAGGTTGCGCTCGATGTTGGTGGCGTCCACGATGTTGATGATACCATCCGGCTTTTCCTTGATGAGAAAATCCCGGGTGACGATCTCCTCGCTGGTGTACGGTGAAAGGGAATAGATGCCGGGCAGGTCCACCACGGTGGCCATCTCGCACACGGCGGGAGCCGGCGTTTTGGGATGGCCCCAGCTGCGGGGACCGTGGCGGTGTTCGCAGGTATTATGTCCGCGGATGACGCCCTCTTTTTTGTCCACTGTGACACCCGGAAAGTTGCCCACATGCTGGTTGGAGCCCGTGAGCTGGTTAAACAGCGTCGTTTTGCCGCAGTTCTGGTTGCCGGCGAGTGCAAATACCATTATTTCGCCTCCCCGTCCGGCGCTTCCAGCGCAATTTCCCGCGCGTCGTCCAGGCGCAGCGTAAGCTCATAGCCGCGCAGGCGCAACTCGATGGGGTCGCCCATTGGGGCTACCTTCTGCACGGTCACCTGTGTTTTCGGCGTGAGGCCCATGTCCAGCAGGCGGCGGCGCAGCGCGCCCTGTCCGCCCACGGCAGCAATGCGCCGCGTCTGCCCGACGGGCAGTTTGTCCAGCGTCATATCCGTTTCCCCCATTGCTCCAAATGCAAAATGTTAGCCTGAGCTAACTCTCTGCTATAAGAATACACGCGCGGCGCGGGGATGTCAAGCCGGGAAAACGACAAAATAACCGAAAAGAGCAATTAAATTTTGTGCAAGCCGGATGCGGACGGTCGAAACCGCCGTTTGGCCCCGGCTGCAGGAAAACGCCGCAAAACCTTGACAAAACGCCCTCTCAGGGCATAAACTAATAATAGTAAAGCTCCTGCTCGGCGGGGACTTCGTGAACCGAAGAATCCTTGGACGCGCGGGGGCTTTTTCTGCGGCGGAACCGCAAAAGCTGACACAAAAAGGGAGTGACAGTGCGTGGAGGGCGATCCTCGAGGGCGATCATGCCCGCAAAAATTGAACAGCGCTTCGCGCACCGCCGTTTTCTGATCTCTGCGGCTGTGCGTTTCGGCGCGGAAAGCAGGGATATTGTATGATTTCGATTTATCTTACCGACGATGGCAAGCTGCGCGAGCTGGAGCAGATCGTGCCCGGCGCGTGGGTGCATCTGTGCGCGCCCACCGAGGAAGAAGTGGCAACCGTGTGTGCCAAGCTGTGCGTCGAGCCGGACCTCGTGCGCGCCGCGCTCGACGAGGAAGAACGCAGCCGCATCGACTTCGAGGACGACCATATGCTCGTGCTGGTGGATACGCCCACCGTCGAGGCCCAGCAGGGCCGAGGCTTTGTGTATTCCACGCTGCCGTTCGGCATCATCCTCACCGAGGAGAACATCATCACCGTATGCCTGAAGGAAAGCGCCCTGGCGCGGGCCTTCAGCGAAAGCCCGGTGAAGAATTTTTCCACCAAAAAGAAAAACCGCATGACGCTGCAGCTCTTGTACCGCAACGCCACGCTGTTCCTGTTCTATCTGCGCGAGGTGGATAAGGCCAGCAGCCGTGTGGAAAACGAACTCCATCTTTCGATGAAGAACAAGGAGCTGATCCAGATGCTGGGGCTGGAAAAGAGCCTAGTGTACTTTTCCACCTCCCTCAAGGGGAACGAGATCGTGCTGGAAAAGCTGCTGCGCATGGATTTTGTGAAGGATTATCCCGATGATACCGAGCTGCTGGAGGACGTTATCATTGAGAATAAGCAGGCCATCGAGATGAGTAATATCTACCGTGACATTTTGTCCGGCACCATGGACGCGTTCGCCTCCGTTATCTCCAACAACCTGAACATCGTAATGAAGGTGCTGGCAGCCGTTACCATCATTCTTACCATCCCGTCCATCATTTTCGGCCTTTGGGGTTCCAATGTGCCCGTTCCGTTTGAAAGCTCGCCCTACGGCTTTTTCGCCATCATTGGTATCGCTGCCCTTTGCACCGCCGTGGCCGTTGTGGTCATGGTGCGGAAAAAGTGGCTGTGACCGACATATTTCGATGTATAATACACGCCGCTGCCTGCATAATATGCGGGCGGCGGTTTTCTTTTTTGCAATGCCGCAGGGGGAATAAAAGAAACGCCCGGCCCTTTGTGCAAAAATAACAGGAAACGGAAAAGAATTTGAGCGACTTTGCGGGTTTTACAATTTTTTTGTACAAAATAGATAAAGATAGATGCTATTTTTGGCGTGACGTTGCATAATTGTACCAGAAAAGCCTTGAAAACTGTGGAAGAAATAGGTATTATTATAGGTAATAAAAGCTGTGGCGCCGCACATTTCATTCGTGCTTTAGCCGGAAGGGCCGGCGCCTTATGTGCCGCCTGCGGGGACAACGCCCTGCTGCGGCGGCGCGGCCCAGCCCGCGCCCGGAGAGAGGGAGGATGTTCAAAATGAAACAGAAAGCATCGCTTGCTGACGTACCGGTGTACTTATTCAAGCAGGGGAATAACTTCGAGAGCCAGCGTTTTTTCGGCGCGCATTTTGAGAACGTGGGCGAGACCGAAGGCGTGATGTTCCGTGTTTGGGCGCCGCGCGCCAAGGCCGTCTCCGTGGTGGGGGATTTCAACAGCTGGATCCCCTCGGCCACTCCGATGAAAAATATCGATCCCCAGGGAGGCATCTGGGAGCGTTTCGTCCCCGGCATTCGGCAGTTTGATATCTACAAATACTGCGTCACTACACCGGCGGACGAGCTGGTATTCAAAGCAGACCCGTACGCCTTCCATGCGGAAACACGCCCCGCAAACTGCAGCAAGGTGTACGCGCTGGAGGATTGCTACAACTGGACGGATGACGCATGGCAGAAGCGCGCTGCCGCACGGGACCCTCTGGACCGTCCCATGAACATTTATGAGATGCACGCGGGCAGTTGGCGGACCTATCCGGACGGGAACCCCTTTGACTACCGGGCGCTTGCGCGGGAGCTTGTTCCCTACCTGACGGACATGGGCTATACCCACGTGGAGCTGATGCCCCTGATGGAATATCCTTTCGACGGGAGCTGGGGCTATCAGGTGACGGGCTATTTCGCCCCCACCAGCCGCTACGGCACGCCGGCGGATTTCAAGGCATTTGTGGATGAATGCCATCGGGCCGGTATCGGCGTCATTATGGACTGGGTACCCGCCCACTTCCCGAAAGACCAATTCGGGCTGTACCAGTTCGACGGCACCAACTGTTATGAGGATCAGAACCCGCTGCGCGCCGAGCACAAGGAATGGGGCACGATGGTGTTCGATTACGCCCGGCCCGAGGTACAGAGCTTTTTGATCTCCAACGCGCTGTTCTGGCTGACGGAGTATCACATCGACGGCCTGCGTGTAGATGCCGTGGCCAGCATGCTGTACCTAGATTACAACCGGCGCGACGGCGAATGGCAGCCAAACGTCAACGGCGACAACAAGAACCTGGAGGCCGTTGCTTTTTTGCAGAAGCTGAACACCGCCGTGCTGGAACGTAAACCCGGCGCGCTGCTCATCGCGGAGGAGAGCACCGCGTGGCCGCTGGTGTCCCATCCCGCCAGTGAGGGAGGCCTGGGCTTCAACTTCAAGTGGAACATGGGCTGGATGAACGACATGCTCAGCTATATGAGTACGGACCCGCTGTTCCGCGCAGGCAACCACAATAAGGTGACGTTCAGCTTTTTCTACGCGTTCAGCGAACATTTCGTGCTGCCCATCAGCCACGACGAGGTGGTGCATGGCAAATGCAGCCTCATCAACAAAATGCCGGGCGACTACGAGCAGAAGTTTGCGGGGCTGCGCGCATTTTATGGTTATATGATGGCGCACCCCGGCAAAAAACTGCTGTTCATGGGACAGGAATTTGCCCAGTTCATCGAGTGGAATGAGAACCAGCAGCTGGACTGGATGCTGCTGGGCTACGACCGTCACGCACAGATGCAGGAATATGTGCGCAGGCTGAATCATCTGTATCAGGAAACCCCTGCGCTGTGGGAAGAGGACTTCTCCTGGGAGGGCTTCCAGTGGATCGTCCCGGACGATTCGTCCCAAAACGTCGTGGTATTCCTGCGGCGGGATAAAAAAGGCGGCGAGGTCATCGCGGTGTGCAACTTTGCGCCCGTGCTGCGCCCGGACTATAAATTCGGCGTGCCCCGCGCGGGGCAGTATGCAGAGCTGATCAATTCCGACGCGGAGGAATTCGGCGGCACGGGACAGCACAACGCGCCGGTGCGCGCGAAGAAGCAGCCCATGCACGGCTTTGATTACAGCATCTCGCTGCGCGTGCCGCCCATGAGCGCCGTCATTCTGCGTACGCCGGCGGCAAAGCCCGCAAAAGCGGACGGGCCGGCGCCGAAAAAAGCCGCCGCCCGTGGCGCAAGGGCGAAGCCCGCAAGAAAAACCGCGGCGCGCAAAACCACCGGCAAACAGGCGAAGGACGCATAGGCGTTCCCGCCTTTTGTTCCCGGCGCGCCCAGCGCGGCGGGGAGCCAACATAAAATCGGGCGCCGCGTTCCCGGCGCCGGCAAGGGGAGAAAAACATGAAAGAATGCATCGCCATGCTGCTGGCTGGCGGTCAGGGCTCACGGTTGTACGCCCTCACCAAAAAGCTGGCAAAGCCCGCCGTTCCGTTCGGCGGCAAGTACCGCATCATTGATTTCCCGCTCTCCAACTGCGTTAATTCCGGCATCGACACAGTCGGTATCCTGACGCAGTACCAGCCGCTGCTGCTCAACGAGTACATCGGCAACGGACAGCCATGGGATCTGGACCGCCTGTACGGCGGCGTACATGTGCTGCCGCCTTATCAGACGGCCACTGGTTCCGACTGGTACAAGGGCACTGCCAACGCCATTTACCAGAACATCAACTTCATTGAACGCTACGACCCCGAGTACGTGCTCATCCTGTCGGGCGACCATATCTATAAAATGGATTACGGCAAGATGCTGGAATTCCACAAGGACAGCAATGCCGACTGTACCATCGCCGTGCTGGAGGTGCCCTGGGAGGAGGCGTCCCGCTTCGGCATCATGACGGCGGACGAGAACAACGTCATCACCAAGTTCGAGGAGAAGCCGAAGGAGCCGAAATCCAATCTTGCTTCCATGGGTATCTATATCTTTACCTGGGAGAAGCTGCGCAAATATCTGACCGAGGACGAAGCCGATAAAACATCCTCCAATGATTTCGGCAAAAACATCATTCCCAATATGCTGGCGGACCAGCAGCGTATGGTTGCGTACCCCTTTGAGGGCTACTGGAAGGACGTGGGCACCATCGGCAGCCTGTGGGAAGCCAATATGGACCTGTTGGACCCCAATGTTCCGCTGGATGTATGGGATCCGGAATGGAAGATCTATTCCCGTACCTCCGGCCGTCCGGGCCACTACATCGGCACCGGCGCGCTGGTTGACAATGCGATGCTCACCGAGGGCTGCTCGGTGGAAGGCACCGTTGCAAACAGCGTTCTGTTTGCAGGGGCCCGTGTGGAAAAGGACGCCATGGTGGAATCCACCATCCTGATGCCCGGCGCTGTCGTAGAAGAGGGAGCCGAGGTGTATTATTCCATCATCGCCGAAAACGTCACCATTAAAAAGGGCGCCGTCGTGGGCGCACGGCCCGAAAATGTGGAGGATAAATCCAAATGGGGCGTCGCCGTTGTGGGCGAAGGTGTCACCATCGGTGAAAACGCCAAGGTGGGGCCGAAGGCGATGCTGGAAAAAGACGTACAGGACGGTGAGAATTTATGGTAAACATCAACGCGCTGGGGATCATTTTCCCCAATACCTATGACGAGCTGGTGCCGCAGCTCGTAAAGCACCGCACCATGGCTTCCGTGCCGTTCGGCGGGCGCTACCGCATGATCGACTTCACGCTTTCCGGTATGGTGAACGCCGGCATCGAGAACGTCACCGTTATCGCAAAGAAGAATTATCATTCCCTGATGGACCATCTCGGCTCCGGTCGTGAGTGGGACCTGGTTCGTAAGCGCGGCGGCCTGAACATCGTGCCGCCCTACGCGCAGTCTCAGAGCAAGGTGTACCACGGCCGCGTGGAAGCACTGTACAGCATTGTGAACTTCCTGGCCGAACAAAAGGAAAAATACGTTGTCATCAGCGACTGCAACGTGGCCTCTGACCTCAATTTTGCTCATCTCATCGACGCGCATGTGAAGAGCGGTGCCAATGTAACGATGGTATATGAGCGCGCGGAGATCGCAAAGCCCATCACCACGGATAACTATACGTTTACGATGGACGATGCAGGCCGTGTGACGGAGATCCGCTGGAACGATTACCGCATGGGCGTGCAGAACCTTTCCATGGGCGTCATCGTGATGGACCGCGAGGAGCTCATTGCCATGGTAAAGGATGCGGCTGTGCAGAACCGCATGTACCTGGAGCGGGATATTCTGGGCCCCAGTTTGAAGATCCTGCATGTGCAGGGTTATGAATACAGCGGCTACCGTGCACGCATCTATGACATCAAGAGCTACTTTGACGAGAATATGCGCCTGCTGTGCCCGGAAAATGTAGCGCAGCTGTTCCCCACCGAGCGCCCTGTATACACCAAGGTGCGCGACGAGGCCCCTGTGCGCTACGCCATGGACTGCCAGGTACACCGCTGCATCGTGGCGGACGGCTGCATCATTGAGGGCGAGGTGGAAAATTGCGTGCTGTTCCGCGGCGTAAAAGTGAGCAAGGGTGCGAAGGTGAAAAACTGCGTGCTGATGCAGGGGACCACTGTGGAACCGGGCGTCACGCTGGATTACATCGTCACCGACAAGAATGTGACCATCACCGCCGACAAGCACCTGCGCGGGAATGAATCGTTCCCGGTGTATGTAGAGAAAAACACCGTCGTGTAAACAGGCCGGGAGCGGGGCGGGCAGTGCTGCCCGCCCCGCTTGCATCGGCATTGATGCAGAAAAGGAGATGTTTCCATGAACGTTTTGTTCTGTGCCAGCGAGGCGGCCCCGTTTGCCGCGTCGGGCGGTCTGGGCGACGTTGCGGGCAGCCTGCCCCGCGCCATCCGCAACCGCAAGGTGGCGTGCCGTGTGGTAATGCCGCTTTACGGCGACATGAAGCAGGAATATCGCGAAAAACTAACCTATATCACAAATTTTACGGTTCCCGTAGGCTGGCGCAACCAGTATTGCGGCTTGTTTGAATTGACGCACAACGGCGTAAAATATTACTTTTTGGACAATGAATACTATTTTAAACGAACTGGATTGTACGGCTTTTACGATGACGGCGAGCGGTTTGCGTTTTTCTCCCGCGCCATTCTGGAGATGCTGTTTCATGTGGACTTCGTCCCCGACGTCATCCACGCCAACGATTGGCAGACGGCGCTGGTGCCCGTATATCTGAACCTGTATTACCGACATCTGGAGCAGTACCGCAGCATCAAAACCGTGTTCACGATCCATAACATCCAGTATCAGGGCAAATACGGCATGGAGATCCTGGAGGATACGCTGGCCATTGGACGGCAGGACGCGCACCTGGTGGAGTATGACGGCTGTGTCAACTTCATGAAAGGCGCCATTGAGTGCGCGGACAAGGTGACGACGGTTTCGCCCAGCTATGCAGGCGAGATACTTGACCCCTGGTACAGCCACGGCCTGGACGACCTGCTGCGCCAGAAGCAGTATAAGCTGTGCGGCATCCTCAATGGTATCGACGTCAAAAGCTACGACCCGGCTGCGGATCCCAATCTTGCGGCAAACTTCGACGCGAACAGTTTTGCGGAGAACAAGCCCAAGTGCAAAAAAGAGCTGCAGGAGATTTTCGGTCTGCACGATTGGCCTGTTCCGGTGGTGGCCATGGTCACGCGGCTGGTGGGCCACAAGGGCGTAGACCTGGTTCGCCATGTGGCGCAGGACATCGTCAACAGCGGCCTGCAGCTTGTGGTACTGGGCTCGGGCGAAGCGGCTTACGAGAGCTTTTTCAGCGAACTGGCGGCCCGCAATCCGGGCGCAGTGGGCGTGAAGATTGCATTTGTGCCCTCGCTGGCCCGCAAAATATACGCAGGCGCGGATATGTTCCTTATGCCGTCAAAATCCGAGCCCTGCGGCTTGTCCCAGATGGTGGCGCTGCGTTACGGCACAATCCCCATCGTGCGCGAGACGGGCGGCCTGCGGGATTCCATCCACGATTCCGGCGACGGCTGGGGCAACGGCTTCACATTCCGCAGTTACAATGCCCACGACATGCTGAATGCGGTGCTGCGCGCAAAAGCGGGGTATGAATATCCCGACGGTTGGCAGCAGCTTGTAAAGCGCGCCATGGAGTGCGATTTCAGCTGGAGCGCCAGTGCCAAGCAGTATGTAGAGATGTACCAGCAGGTGTGCCAGCTCTGGTGACGCTGCTTCAGGCTGTAAAGAGGCAAGTTTTTGCACACGGTTTTGCAGGAAGTCAAGCCCACCCCTAAGAGAGGTGGCTTGACACGCGGCCTATAAGGCCGTAATACAGGCCAGCGCCTAAATGACGCTGGCCTTCGCCAAAGCACGAACAGGAATGCAGAACGCCCCGGAACGGACTGCCGTTCCGGGGCGCAGACTATCGAAAAAGGCAGAGAAGGAAAAGAAGCGTCCGGGGAAAAAGCTTGAAAAAGGGGTGGAGAACCCCTTTTTCATTTAAAATAACCCCGCGCCGTGCGCGGCGAACGGGGCCGCAGGCCCTGTTCGTAGGCAGCTTGGCGGAAAAGCGCTGCTTTTTCGCCAAGCTGCGCCCCGGAACGGACTGCCGTTCCGGGGCGTTCTGTATGTTGGGAGGCCAGGGGCTGCTTGAAAAATCAAAAAAGTTGTCTTCCCCAACAGGAATCGGCGTTTACTGCGCTGAAAATCCTCGGAATACAGCAGGTATTCCGAGGATTTTTGCCTTGTAACCGCTCGATTTTTGCGGGAAATACAGTCTTTCCTCTGTTTCAAACATCCCCTACTCCACGTTTTTTTCGTCACATAAACCGTAAATGGGCGTTTTGCCGAAGGTGCGGGCCCACAGACGGTCGCCATAGCTGTAATGCCACCACTCCTCGCTGTAATTCACAAAACCCGCGGCGGTCATCATATTATAGAGGAGCCGCCGTGTGTTGCGGAAGGCTTCCGCCTCTCCGGCCATTCCGTTGGTCTCGAAATATGCGGTTTGGGCAAGATTCGTAAAATCGTCGAACTCTGTGCCCATAGGCAGCGGCCTGCCCCGATAGCAAAGCGTCAGATCCAGTGCGCCGCCGGTGGCATGAGGAGCCGGCCGGGCAGGGTTGGGGTGGGGCAGCGCAACAAAGTCGTCCACTGCGGCGGCAAGCTGCTCCGGCGTATATTCAGGATGGCTGCGGCGCACCAGGGCAGAATACTCCTTGTACAGCGCCTGCTGTACAGCCAGCGGACGATAAGCGTCGAAAATCAGCAGGCTATAGTCCTCCGGCAAAAAGCCAAGCGCCTGCTGCAGCAGCGGCACGACCCCCTCGCGTACCCAACAGCCTTGCGGCGCACAGGCGATGCCTGCTGCCCGGTAGCTGGCTGCATAGCGGATACGCGCGTCCAGCCCGTCGATGCGCACCAGGGATTCGCCGTTATCCCGGGGACGGGGACAGGCGGGCAGACTTTCGCTGCGCACGCGCGGTACTGGAGCGTAAAAATTGATGCCAGCCATTTTCATCATCTTCCTTGCCGTATATCATTTATGTGTTTTTCGCTCCTATATTTTAGCACTGTAAATATGGGATGTAAAATACAATTTATGTAAAGCCAAAAATCTAAACGCTTTTTTGACGGTAAAAACAAGCATAAAATGGCGATTTTCCGTCTGGAAACGATTCCAAAAATCTCCTATTATAAAAGAAATAATTGAAAATATGTACAAAAGCAGCTTCTTCGAAAATGTAGATTTGTTGAATAGTGAGAAAGAAGGAACAAAGTACCAGCATTGGTAGATTTTCACAAGACAAACGTATAAATTTGTGCTATAATGCCAAATGTAAGGATAGGGGAAGCGTTCCATAAATTAGATGGGACACCTTACGGCACGGGCAAGAGCCTGTTTGTTACAGAAAGGAAAAGCGTTATGGTAAAGCAAATCAAAATTTCAAACTTCACAGAGGTTAAAAACATCATGAATGCCGCGACCCATTGTGTGGATGAGATCGGTGTGCACGATGGAAAGGGCAGCATTGCCGACGCGAAAAGTATTCTGGGGCTGATGAGCCTGGATTATACGCATCCGGTGATGCTTGTGAGCGAAAACGAAAAAGAGCTGCAGCGCGTTTACGAAGCCATCAGCTGAAAACGTGTGAAACAGACAAAAGAGGCGTGCCTTTACAGGCGCGCCTCTTTTGTTATTCTCCGTCCCTGCGGTATTCAATCACATCCGACACCGGGCAATCCAAAATAAAGCACAGGGTATCCAGTGTTTTCAGCGTGATGGTCTCGCCGTGCTTCATGCGGTGCAGGGTATTGGCCGAAACGCCGTGCTTGAAGATCAACTGGTATTCTGTGATGTTTTTCCGGTACAGCGTGCGGTAAAACGGCTCGTAGCTGATCATTCCCCCCACCTCTTGCTTCACTTTATCATACTCAAATCATTGACTATACTAAATATATTGAGTATAATGAACGCAGAATACACAAAAAGCTCCGGCAGGGGTTGACTGAGGGGTATTTTAGAAGCGCGCGGACGATGCCGTTTCGGCTCCCGGGCCCGTACTTGAAGATTGAGACGGATGGAGCCTGTGCAAGGGCTGTGAGAAGCAGCTCGGAGAGCCTGTCCGGGAGGAGGGCTGATATGTGAAACAGCGGTTTGTGGGTCTTGCTGCGGCGCTGGCGCTGTGCTGCACGGTGAGCGGCGCAATGCTGGAGCGTGCTGTCTGCTGCCCGGCGCCGCCGGGGCTGGCACACATAGAGAAGCAATTCCAAACAATGGTGGGAATGGAAAAAGGGGACGGAAATTGGCTTTACAGTTATCAGATGCTTTCCGCTCCGAAATATGCGGTATGTGCCACAGCGGTGCGCACCGGAGGCTCCGGCAGGCGTGAGTCTGTGCGGGTGCTGTGGCGGCTGGAGAACGGCGTCTGGCGTTTGGTGTATGCGGTCCGCAGAGAGCAGATCGCATCCCCGGCAATACAAGATGAGGCGGGACAAGGCGGATGAACGGAAAAACGGATGTTTTTCCGGGGCTCATTCTACCGCAAGCGGTCTCGCGCAGCGGGGTATGCACTGCGTGGCGAATGCGGATGGGAAACTCGGAAGAATATTTAGATGCCGCAGCGATGGGATGCCAAAAGCCAAAAACGCCTCCGGGACCTGTCGTGGTCCCGGAGGCGTTTTGTGTTGGTTAAAATCTGTTTGCGGCAATAACGGCTGTATTTCCCGCCAACTCCCGTGAGGCTGCGTTACTCCTGCCAGTACGGCGTGGGAGAACCCGTCTGTACGGGAGAAGCCTTTGGTGCAGCGGGCTGCTGAACAGGAGGAACTGCAGCGCCGGTTTGCTGTGTGGGCTGCTGAGCGGGAGCAGCAACGGTCTGCGGCGAAGTTTCCCGCACTGCCGCAGATATTGGCTGTGCCGCAGGCGCGGTTTGCCGCTGTACGGCTTGCGCCTGCTGGATCTGCTCCTGTGTGATGGCTGTAAACGGCATCGTAGAGCGGGGCGGATGCACAAAGTTGCGTGAAGGCGGAGGCGGCGCAGGCCAGGAGATCGGCTTCACATTCAGCTTTACGCGCTGGTCGCCCTCGGGCTGCTGCACGGTGGGCTGCGGCGTGGGTGCCGGCTGAGGGGGAGGCGCGGGAACCTGCACAGGCGCCGGAACCGGCTCTGCTTCCGGTTGGGGCGCAGGTTGCTGCTTACGCCGGCCGAACAGGCCCAGAAAACCGCGTTTTTCTTTGCGCGGAGCCTTTTCCTGTGCCGGAGCGGCCTGTGCGACACGCGCGGGTTCATTGAAGGCGGCATTGGGTGCTGCAGCCGTCCAGGTGGTTTCTGGCGTAGGCGCAGCAAGCTGCTGCGGTACCGGTTCAGCAGGAATATCAAACTGGATGGGCGTCCATGCTACCCACTGGTTTGTACCGGGCTGTTCGGCTTTCGACGGCTGGGGAGCGCATTGAGAAGGTACCGCCTGAGGTGCGGGCTGAGCAGTCTGGGATGCCTGAGCTCGCTGCGTCTCCTGAGCCAGACGTGCTTCTTCAGCCTGGCGCGCAACAGCAGCAAGCTGAGCCTCTTCGGCGGCACGGCTCTCGGCAGAGCGGCGGGCTTCCTGTGCATGGCGGGCGGCTTGCAGGCGCATGGCGTTCGCTTCTGCGCGGCGGGCGGCCTCAGTGTCCGCCGTCGGTTCCGGAAGCACAGGCGCAGCCAGCGCCTGTGCTTCCGGAACCGCTTGTGCGGCAGGCTGAAGTTCCGGCTCTGCGGGAATAGAGAAAGAAACCTCGGCCACAGGCTGCGGCGCGGGTTCCTCCGGAATGGAGAAGGATATCTCAGCCGAAGGCTCGTCCCAGGAGAGAGGGATTGCATCCGCGTCCGTCTGCCCAGCAGTCACAGATGCAGGCGCAGCGTCCTCTGTGGGGCCCTCTGCGACGGGGCCCGTCTGAGCCGATGCGGCCTGTGCTTCCTCGGCCTGGTGAACCTCTTCCGCCAAACGCGCTTCCTCGGCCCGGCGGGCTTCTTCCGCCAAACGCGCTTCCTCGGCGCGGCGGGCCTCTTCCGCCAAACGTGCTTCTTCGGCGCGCCGCGCGGCCTCTATGGCGCGCTGGCGTGCGGCGGCTTCTTCGGCCAGGCGCTGCTGCATGGCGGCGTTGAAATCAATGGGCTTCCACTTGCGTTCAACGGACGACTGTTCGGGCTGCGGCGCTTGCTGTACAGGGCGCGGCGGGGCGACGGGCGTGGGGGGCACCACCTCAATGGGCTGCAGCACGGGCTGCGCCGGGGCCATAGTCTCAGCAGCAGGCTGCTCCATTGCACGGCCGCGTTTTTTGCTGCGGCCCTGCTTGGTTTTCGGCTGCTGCTTGGCCTGCTTGGGCGCGGGCTGTGCAGCCGGCGCCGGGATGTCCGGCAGCGGCGGAAGCTCAATGGTGGTATGGTCCAGTGTCTGCAGGGGGGCCAGCTCCGGGCGAGGCGTTTCGGCCTCGCTCTGCTGCTGGGCGTCTTCGCTGCGGATGATCTCCCTAAGCGCACGGATTTCCTGTACCTTGGCCACCAGCAAGCCAATGGTGGCGACACCCAGCACCACGGTGCATACCAGCATCATGATGCGGATGGTGTCGCTGAACACATTGCTGCCCAGCAGCAGCCACGCGCACACGCCCAAAAGGCAGCACAGCGCAGTTACCGTGAGCACCGTCGCGGTGATTTTTCGTCTCAGTTCTCGTCTTGCCATATCATAGCTCCACTCATAGAGCGTTCATCCCCGCATCGCGGGAGGGAACGTTTTATTTTGTGCCGAAAATGCGGTCGCCCGCATCGCCGAGACCCGGCACGATGTAGCCGTTCTCGTTCAGCTTTTCATCCATCGCGGCCACATAGATGTCCACGTCGGGATGCGCCTCCTGCAGGCGCTGCATGCCTTCGGGCGCAGCGATGATGCCAATGAACTTGATGCTCTTTGCACCGCGCTTTTTGATTTGCGTGATGGCGTCTACGGCGCTGCCGCCGGTGGCGAGCATCGGGTCCAGAACGATGACTTCGCGCTCGGCGATATCATCGGGCAGCTTGCAGTAGTATTCCACAGGCTCCAGCGTCTCTTCGTTGCGGTACATGCCGATATGCCCGACTTTAGCGGCCGGGATGAGCGCCAGCATGCCGTCCACCATGCCCAGCCCCGCGCGCAGGATCGGTACCAGCGCCAGTTTGCGGCCGGACAGCATGCGCGTCTTTGCCACAGCGATGGGCGTCTCGATCTCCACCTCTTCGGTGGGCAGATCCCGCGTGGCCTCATAGCACAGCAGTGTGGCAAGCTCGCACACAAGCTCCTTGAATTCTTTGGTGCCGGTGTTTTTGTTGCGCAGCAGGCTTACCTTATGCTGTACAAGGGGATGGTCCATGATCATTGTTTTGCTCATTGTTTTCAGTCTCCTTTATGTTCGGCTTTCCGGGATGGCTCGGCGTGTATGTCAGCGCTGCTCCAGCGCGGATATCTTGGCGACGCGGCCCGCATGGCGGCCGCCTTCGAAGGGGGTGTCCAGAAACAGGTCCACCAGTTCGCAGGCAAGGCCCGGGCCGACAACGCGCCCGCCCAGACAAAGGGCGTTGGCGTCGTTGTGCAGGCGTGTGTATTTGGCGCTGAAAGCGTCGCTGCAGCAGCAGGCGCGGATTCCGTCCAGCTTGTTGGCCGCCATGCTGATGCCCACGCCCGTGCCGCAGAACAGCAATGCACAGGCGCATTCGCCGCGCACAACGGCCTCGCAGGGAGGCACGGCCATATCGGGATAATCAACGGATGCTTCGCTGTGCGTGCCGTAATCAACGTAGGGCACGCCGCGTTCGTCCAGGTGCGCCCGGACGGCCTCCTTCAGGGCAAAACCGCCGTGGTCGGCGCCCAGTGCAACGGGTTTCTCCATATGATACAACTCCTTGTCCGCGGGCGCAAGCCGGCGCGGTATGTTTTTTATCTTTTGCGCGGTCAGGGCGCGGCCTGCAGACGCGCCGCCCGTTCCCGCTCCGCCTGCGAAAGGCGGTGGTAATCGGGGATAAGCTGTGCAGCGGGCACCGTTTCACCCGCTGCCAGCGCAGCCCGGCACACGCCGCCGGCGCGGCCCAGGCGGTAGGCTTCGGGATACAGGCGGGTCTTGCCCGTGCCGTTCAGCGCCTCGTCCACCAGCTGCGCGCCGTCGCCCAGCAGCCACACCGGCTCCCGCGCGCTTTCCACAAACCCGCGCAGGGAAGCGGCGGGCGCGCTCTCGTCCGGGCATAAGCGCTCCACCGCACCGTCCGCGGCGAAAAAACCGGCCCAGTACACCTCGCCCCGGCGCGCATCCAGCGCGCACAGCAGCGTGCCTTCCACAGCCGCGCTGTATGCCAACGCCTCCAGTGTGGAGACAGCGGCGCAGGGCGTGTCGTGTGGGAAAGCAAGTCCCTTGACGGCAGCCAGCCCGATGCGAAGGCCCGTGAAGCTGCCCGGCCCGGCAGCGGCGGCGAACACGTCTATTTCCGCGGGAGAAAGCCCTGCGGCGTCAAAGGCGTTTTTGCACAGGCAAAGCAGCGTTTCGCTGTGTGTATGGCCCGTAGCCAGATAACATTCATAAATCAGCCGGCTGTCCCGCAGTATGGCAATGCCGGCGGTCTTTCCCGCAGAATCCAGGCCAAAGATCGTCAAAGCTGAGCCCCCTCGATGGTGATGCGGCGGCGGTGCTCGTCCAGCACTGCGATGTCCACATGAACAGCGGGTTCGCCCGCCACGAGCGGCGCGACGTTTTCGCTCCACTCTGCGGCAACCACCGCGCCGTCGTCCAGATAATCAAAAAAGCCCGTTGCCTGAAGGTCCTCCATGGTGGAGATACGGTACATGTCGAAATGGGCGAAGGGCTGAGGGCCGCGGTATACGTTCACGATGGCGAACGTGGGGCTGGAGACCTCGTCGGTGCAGCCCAGCCCGCGGGCGATGCCCTCGCAGAAGGCTGTTTTCCCCGCGCCGAGCCCTCCGGTAAACAGCACCAGGGAGCCGCTGCGCAGCACCTTGGCCAGGCGCTCGCCCAGCGCTGCCGTTTCGGCTCTGCTGCCTGTTTCGTATACCGCCATGGCGCGCCTCCTGCATGCTGTTTGTATCAAAGTGCGCGCAGGTGCGCGCATTTATAGCATATTATATACCAAAAGTGGGGTTTCTGTAAAGTGCGCGGCGCACGATATGGACTGGAAATCCCGCCCGGGAGGGGCTTTCGGAGAAATTGGAACGACAAAAAACGGCAGCGGAGGCCCGCTGCCGTGGAGAGGGGCCGCCCGAAAACGCGTTTTGTGAACGCGGCGCACCGGACGGCCGGAAGAGAGGGAAAACGCGCGGGGCGTTATTCCGCCCGGCGCGCCTGCGGCTCGCTGCCGAACAGGCTGGGAATGGCGCACAGCGCGGCGATACCAACCACGGTATATACCGCGCGGGAGAGCAAACTTGCGCTGCCGCCCAGCAGCCAGGCCACGGCGTCGAAGCTGAACAGGCCGATGAGGCCCCAGTTGATGCCGCCGATGATGATGAGAATAACGCAGATTTTATAGAAGATATTCATGGGAACACATCCTTTCTGCGCTTAGTTTGAGCGGCAAAAAGGGGAAATATGCGCGCCGGACCCTGTGCGGTGCGTCCTTTTGCGTGATTTGTGCGTTCCGGGGACTGTTCGGCCGAAAGGAAAGCGGGGCGCATGCTCTTTTGGGCCGCCCATAGCCGGGAAGCCTACGTGCAGCGGATGATGCTCATTTTGCGTATTTGTTATTGTATTCCCTTTGATAATCTCTGCCCATATTTTTATTGTGTTTGGCCACATATGCATTTGAGATTTCTTCAGGAGTTACACCATATCGAAGCAATGTATCAAAATAATACATCAGAACGTCGCTCATTTCCTCGACAAACGCCTCACGGACAGAGGCTTCCCGCATAATCGCCGAATCGCCTTTTTTCTTGATAATAGCAATACATTCGCCCATTTCTTCCATCATCCACAGTATAAAATTCCTGCCGAATTTTGCTTCCATGGGAGACCAGGTATCCTTGTGCTGCTCCCACAAATTCATCTGCATACGCATCATATCTGATATTTTTATATCTGCCATAGCGCACCTCACAGTATTTATTGTGCATCGGCCTTTGGCTGGCGCAGACGTATAAGATTTTATAGCTGCGGCAAAACCGAATATAAATCATTTCAAATTCAAATCCCGATTGATGGGTTTATGGAAAGAATATCATTCCAGCGTCTGGCGCAAGCCTTTGCCCAAAGCGCGGAATGCACTTCCCAGCGACAAAAAGCCGCCCCGCAGAGGGGCGGCACAGAGAAAGTTCAGTTTTTCAGCGCCTGCAGCGGAGCGGGGATGCGTCCGCCGCGGTTGACGAACACCGACGGCGAGAACGTGCTCACGGGCAGGATGGGCGCATAGCCCAAAAGGCCGCCGAAGTCCAGCACGTCGCCCTCCTTGCAGCCGATGGCCGGGATAACGCGCACGGCCGTCGTTTTGGTGTTCACCATGCCGATGGCGGCCTCGTCCGCGATGAGCGCCGAGATGACGGCGGCGTCCGTCTCACCCGGGATGACGACCATGTCGATGCCCACGCTGCACACGGCCGTCATGGCTTCCAGCTTTTCAATGGATAGGCTGCCGCGCTCCACGGCTTTGATCATGCCGTCGTCCTCGGACACAGGGATGAACGCGCCGGAAAGCCCGCCAACGTGGTTCGAGGCCATCACGCCGCCCTTTTTTACCGCGTCGTTCAGCATGGCCAGCGTGGCCGTCGTGCCGCAGCAGCCGCAGCTCTCCAGCCCGATTTCTTCCAGAATATTCGCCACGGAATCGCCGGGCGCGGGCGTGGGCGCAAGTGAAAGGTCCACGATGCCGAAGGGCACGCCCAGCCGCTCGCTGGCAAGGTTGCCCACAAGCTGGCCCATGCGTGTGATTTTGAACGCCGTGCGTTTGATCAGCTCGGCCACGGTGTCCAGCGAAGCGTCCTTGGGCAGCTGGGCCAGAGCCGCACGCACCGCGCCCGGGCCGGAGACGCCCACGTGGATAACGCAGTCCGGCTCGCCCGGGCCGTGGAACGCGCCCGCCATGAAGGGGTTGTCCTCCGGCGCGTTGCAGAATACGACAAGCTTTGCCGCGCCCGCGCACATTTTATCCCGCGTGCGCGCCGCGGCTTCCTTGATGACGGGCCCCATCATCTTGACGGCGTCCATGTTGATGCCGCTCTTGGTGGAGCCGACGTTGATGCTGCTGCAGACGTAGTCCGTACAGGCCAGCGCCTCCGGGATGCTGCGGATGAGCCGCTCGTCCCCGGCGGAAAAGCCCTTGTGCACCAGCGCCGAATAGCCGCCGATGAAGTTGACGCCCACGGCCTTGGCCGCAGCGTCCAGCGTTTTGGCATACCACACCGGGTCCGCGTCCGGCGCGCTGGCCAGCAGCATGGCGATGGGCGTTACCGAGATGCGCTTGTTTACGATGGGCATGCCGTAGGTGGCTGAGATGTCCTCGGCTGTTTTGACAAGGTCCTTTGCTTTTTCGGTGATCTTGCGGTAGATCTTTTCGCAGGCTTTTCGGCCGTCCGGGTCCGCACAGTCCAGCAGGGAGATGCCCATGGTCACGGTGCGCACGTCCAGATGCTCGTCCGTGATCATCTGGATGGTCTCGAGAATATCGTTCGTGTTCAACATATGCGCTCCATCTCCTTAAATACGGTGCATGGCGTCATAGATTTCCTGCCGGGTGCAGCGCACATCCACGCCCAGCTCGTCGCCCTTCTGCTTCATCTTCTCTGCAAAGACCGTAAAATCCATCGAGCAGCTGGACACATCCACCAGCATGATCATGGCGAAGGTGCCGCGCAGGATGCGCTGCGTCACTTCCTCCACGTTTACATTGGCCTCGGCGCACGCGGTGCATACCTGTGCAAGAATGCCTACTTTGTCGTTGCCCACGACAGTGATAACAGCTTCCATTTTATTCCCTCTCCTCCGTTGTGCCCGCGCCGTCGGGGCGCGGCGTCCGCAGGCGGGCCCGTCCGGCCCGCGGTCTGTTTTACCAGTATAACAAAAAAATCCGCCGGGGAAAAGAGCCGAAACCGCCGAAATCCCGGCTCCGTGCGCGGTGTGTTTTGTGCGGATGTTTACTTTCGGCGCCGGATTTACTATAATGTACCTAATATCGCCTAATAAATATCGCCTCATAAATGAAGAGGCGAGATGTACAGCGAAGAAAGAGGGGAACATCCATGGAAAAGATACTCAAGATCCTGGAGGAAAACGCCCGTATCAGCCTTGAGGATATCGCCACGATGGTGGAGAGCACGCCCGAGGAGGTGGCGAAGCAGATCGACGCGTACCAGCAGGCCCACGTCATCAACGGCTATAAGGCGCTGATCGACTGGGACAAGGCCGGAGCCGACCGGGTGCAGGCCATCATCGAGCTGCGCGTTTCGCCCAAGCGGGACTGCGGCTTTGACGAGGTTGCGGCCAACATCGCCCGCTTTGACGAGGTGGACAGCGTGATGCTGATGAGCGGCGGGTACGACCTTTCGCTGGTGATGAGCGGCAAGAGCTTTCAGGACATTGCATTGTTCGTGGCAAAGCGGCTGAGCCCGCTGGACGACGTGCTGAGCACGGCCACGCATTTCGTGCTGCGCACCTATAAAAAAGACGGCGTGCTGTACGGCCTGGAACCCACCGACGAACGGGAGCTGCTGTGATGGATTATGCAAAGATCATTTCCGCCGCCGCGCGCGACATGCGTCCCTCGGGCATCCGCAAATTTTTTGACATTGCGGCCGAGATGAAGGACTGCATCTCGCTGGGCGTGGGCGAGCCGGATTTTAAAACGCCCTGGACGGTGCGCGACGCGGGCATCCGCAGCCTGGAAAAAGGGCGCACCTGGTACACGAGCAATTCGGGCCTGGCGGAGCTGCGGGAAGAGACCTGCAATTACCTTTCCCGCCGCATGGGCCTTTCCTACACGCCCGGGGAGACCGTCGTTACCGTGGGCGGCTCCGAGGCCATCGATATGTGCATCCGCGCGCTGGTGAACCCCGGCGACGAAGTCATCATCCCGGAGCCGTGCTTTGTCTGCTATTACCCCATCACCACGCTGACGGGCGGCGTGCCCGTGCCGCTGCCGCTGAAAGCTGAAAACGGCTTTAAGCTGACGGCGCAGGAGCTGGAGGCGGCCATCACGCCGCGCACAAAGCTCATCATCTTCCCGTTCCCGTGCAATCCCACAGGGGCCGTGATGCGCCGGGAGGACCTGGAACCCATCGCGGCGCTGCTGCGGGATAAGGACATCATCGTTCTGTCGGATGAGATCTATGCCGAGCTGACCTACGGCGGCGAGCGCCATGTGAGCATCGCCTCGCTGCCGGGCATGAAGGAACGCACCGTTGTAGTGAACGGTTTTTCCAAGGCCTATGCCATGACGGGCTGGCGTCTGGGCTATGCCTGCGGGCCGGAGCCGATCATCAAGGTAATGACGAAGATCCACCAGTCCGCCATCATGTGCGCGCCCACCACCAGCCAGTACGCGGCCGTGACGGCTCTGCGCCGCTGCGACGCGGATATCGAGGCCATGCGCAGCGAGTATGACATGCGTCGCCGCTTCCTCGTGAGCAGCCTGAACCGCATGGGCCTGGACTGCTTCGAGCCGGAGGGGGCGTTTTATGCCTTTCCCTCCATTCGGAAAACGGGCCTTTCCAGCGAGGAATTCTGCGAAAAGCTGCTGTTCGGCAAAAAGGTGGCCGTGGTGCCGGGCAACGCCTTCGGCGATTCCGGCGAAGGGCATGTGCGCATCAGCTATTCGTATTCCATCGGCCATTTGTCCGAGGCGCTGCACCGCATCGAGCTGTTTTTGCAGGAGCTGGGCGTGTAAGCGATGGGGAAGGAAGTACATTGTTATTCCGTGCCGGACTATGCGTCCGCGGCGCTGGCCGCGGCCGTGGAGGACATTTTTGCCCAAAGCGCGGCCGCCCGGGCGCTGGGCCCGCGCAGCCGCGTGCTTGTGAAGCCGAACCTGGTGGCGAAACACGCGCCCGAAAAGGCCGTCACCACCCACCCCGCCGTGCTGGACGCCGTGTGTGCGGCGCTGCGGCGGCGTGGCGTTGAAAGTATCACCGTGGCGGATTCCCCCGGCGGGCTGTACAACCCCGCTGTGATGAAGAGCATCTATAAGGCCAGCGGCCTGCTGGCGGTGTGCGAGCGCCACGGCGCGCTGGCCTACACGGCGTGCGAGGCAGCGCCGCGTAAAACGGACGGCGTGCGGGTGAAGGAGTTCAGCCTGCTGCGCCCCGTTCTGGAGGCGGATTTCATCATCGACCTGCCCAAGGTCAAGACCCATGTGATGACGGGCATGTCCTGCGCGGTGAAAAATCTGTTCGGCACGGTGCCGGGCCTGCAGAAAGCCGAATTCCATATGCGTTTCCCGGAAAAGGAGCCGTTTGGAGAAATGCTGGTGGACCTGTGCGAGACCGTGCGGCCGCAGCTTATCATTGCCGACGGCGTGCTGGCTATGGAGGGCGACGGCCCCGCGGGCGGCACGCCCCGGGCGCTGGGGCTGGTGCTGGGCGGAGAGGACGCGTATGCGGTGGACCTTGCTGTGTGCCGCCTGATGGGGATGCCCGCGATGCGGGTGCCGTACCTTGCCGCCGCCCATGCCCGCGGCTTGTGCGAGGCGGCACTGGAGGAAGCGCTGCTGCGCGGCGACACGCAGGCGGCAGCGCCCGTAGCGGACTATAAACTGCCCGCGGGCTTTGCAGACATCAGCTTTGCCGACAAGGCGCCCCGGGCGCTGCGCTGGGCCGTTCCGGGCGTGGAAAAGTGGCTTGCCCCGCGCCCGAAGATCCACCGGAGCAAATGCATCGGCTGCGGCAAGTGCGCCGAGATATGCCCAGGGCACACCATCACAGTGGAAAACGGAAAGGCGCATATCGTGCCGAGGGCCTGCATCCGCTGTTTTTGCTGCCACGAGATGTGCCCCGCAAAGGCCATCGATGTGAAGCGGGCTGGGATATTCAATCTGTAGACGGAAAGAGGCAGAAATGAAAAAAGGAATTTCAACAGCTGTTTTGCTTTCGGCGCTCCTGCTGCTCACGCTGGCGGCCGTATTTCTGCTGCAGTGCTTTTTGGGCGGCATGCTGTTCGACTGGAATTACAGAGAGCCGCTGCTTTTCCTCGCCTGCCTTTTTGCGGGGATGGTGCTGTTGGGGATTTTCAGGATCATTGAACTGCTGGAACAGCGGTAAAGGGAGGTCGTTTTCATGCGCAGCGTCACCGTGCTTGCACCCGCAAAGCTGAATCTCACGCTGGACGTGACGGGGACCCGGCCGGACGGATATCACACGCTGGATATGATCATGCAGGCTGTCAGCCTGCGGGAGCGCGTCACTTTGCGCAGAAGCAGGGGACTTTCGCTTTCGCTGCCCGGCTCCCGCGTGCCGGCCAACGAGCACAACACCGCCTATAAAGCGGCGCTGGCGTTTTTCCACGGCACGGGCCTCCTGGCGGGCGCGGCCATCACGGTGGAAAAGCATGTGCCCGTGCGCGCGGGCATGGCGGGCGGCAGCGCCGACGCCGCCGCCGTTCTGGTGGGGCTGAACGAGCTGTACGGCGCGCGCCTTTCCGCGGCAGAGCTGTGCGCGCTGGGCGCGCAGGTGGGCGCGGACGTGCCGTTTTCCATTGTGGGCGGCACGGCCCGGGTTACCGGTGTGGGCGATATCTTGGAGCCGCTGAAGCCCTGCCCGCCCTGCTTTTTTACGGTATGTATGCCCGCGGGCGGCATTTCCACGCCGCAGGCATATGCAAGGTACGACCGCATTGGTACCGACGTGCGTCCGGACAGCGCGGCTGCGGCGGCCGCCATCGCACGGGGCGATTTGGCGGGCCTGTGCGCGCAGATGAAGAACGCGCTGGAATATTCCAGCGCCAGCGCCGCGACAAAGCCCATCTGCGAAACGCTGCGCGCCCACGGCGCGTCGGCAGCGCTGATGACGGGCAGTGGGGCGGCGGTGTTCGGCGTGTTTGCAGACGAGGCCCCGGCCCAGGCCGCGAAAGCGGCGCTGCTGCGGGTTTACCCACAGTGCTGGGTGCTGCGGCCGGAGGCGAAAGGTGCGCGCGTCGTGGGGCGCGGATGAGGATTAAACGCTGTGGGACCGAAAAACAGGAGGCGCTGTGCCATGGAAACAGAACGCAAGCTGGATGTATTGGCCGATATTGCGCGGGCGCTGAACCAAAGCGGCGTCACCTGGGCCGTGGGCGGTTCCCTGCTGCTGTATTTTAAGGGGAAAACGGGCGTGTTCCGCGACATTGACCTGATGGTCTGTGAAACGGATGTGGAAAAGCTGAAGCAGGCGATGCTGCCGCTGGGCGCGCCGGCCCCGTCCGACCCGAACGCACAGTATAGGACGCGCTGCTTCCTGGAATTCACCGTCCGCGGCGTGGATGTGGACGTGATGGCGGGGTTCGTCATCTTGGAAAACGGACAGGAACACGACTGCGCGCTGAAGCCGGAGCAGGTGGCGGAGCATATCCTTGTACGCGGCGAAGATATCCCGCTGCAATCTCTGGAGGACTGGCGCAGATATTACGCATGGATGGGCCGGACATCCAAGGTGGCGATGATAGACGGAAAAACAATGCGGTGAGAGCGGAGCAGCGGCCCCGTCCGGCAGTGCGCCGGACGGGGCCGCTTTGCGGCAGACGCCGGACCGCGCCCAAAGGGGTTGCAAATCCGGGCCGGGCATCGTACAATAGAGTGGCGCGGGGCGCTGTGCTGCCGCGCAAATTGAAACGACAAAGGAGGAAGCGTCTTTGGAACCCGTTGGACGAAGTATGGGATTGCCCGGCAGACAACCGGATCAGACACCACCGGCGGCCGCAGGGCGCTTCGGGCCTGTTTTCTGACGCTCTTTTTCGGGGCGCAGAGCGGGCTGTGCGCGCTGCACGCCCGCATTTGCGTGTTTTGGTTTTGTTTGCCGCGGCGGCGGGCCTCTGGTGCCTGCTTCCGCGGCTTTTTGTCCGGGCAGGCACCCCGTGTTCGTCCTCCGACACACAGGAAGAAGGAGGAAACACAAATGGATCGGCAGTATGATTTTGCAGCGCTGGAGGCGCTGCTGAAAAAACGTTCCTTTAAGGCTCTGCGCGAGGCCCTGCTGGAGCTGAACGAAGTGGATATTGCAGAATTTCTGGGACTGCTGAACGGTGAGGAGGCCGTGCTGGCTTTCCGCACGCTGCCCAAGGGCGTGGCGGCCGACGTGTTCGCAGAGCTGGAGCCGGAGATGCAGCAGCTCATCGTCGCTGCGGCGACGGATGCGGAATTGGCCGTCATCGTGGAGGACCTGTACGTGGACGACGCGGTGGATATGCTGGAGGACATGCCCGCCAATGTGGTCAAGCGCATCCTGAAGAACGCCACACCGGAGATGCGCGGTCTGATCAACCAGTTCCTCAAGTATCCCGAGCATTCCGCCGGCAGCATTATGACGGCGGAATTTACAGATCTGCGCCCCACGATGACGGTGGAGCAGGCCATTGAGCACATCCGCCGCACCGGAGAGGACCGGGAGACCGTCTACACCTGCTATGTGGTTGGCCCCCGCCGCAGGCTGCTGGGCGTGGTGACGGTGCGCAGCCTGCTGCTGGCGCGGGACAGCCAGCTCGTCAGCGATGTGATGGAGGACGGCGTCATCTCCGTCGCCACCGGGACGGACCAGGAGGAGGCCGTGCGGCTGCTGCAGCGGTACGGCTTCCTGTCGCTGCCCGTGGTAGACGCGGAAGGACGTCTGGTGGGCATCGTTACCGTGGACGACGCGGTGGACGTTATGGAGCAGGAGGCCACCGAGGACTTCGAGAAGATGGCCGCCATGGCCCCATCGGAGAAGCCGTATCTGAAAACGGGCGTGTTTTCCCTGGCAAGGCACCGCATCGTATGGCTGCTGGTGCTGATGATCTCCGGCATGATCACAGGCGGTATCCTGGGTCGGTATGAGGCGGCCATTGCCGCGATGCCGCTGCTCGTCACGTTTATTCCCATGCTTACGGATACCGGCGGCAACGCGGGCAGCCAGAGCAGCACGCTGGTCATCCGCGGCCTTGCGGTGAACGAGATTACCCTGCGGGATTTTCCCCGGGTGCTGTGGAAGGAGCTGCGTGTCAGCCTGCTGGTGGGCGTGGTGCTCAGCGCGGTGAATTTTGTTCGGCTGATCCTCACCTATCCCGGCAGCGAGATGGTGGCCCTCACTGTGGCGCTGACGATGCTGTGCACCGTGATTGTGGCAAAAACCATCGGCGGCGTGCTGCCGCTCATTGCAAAGGCCTGCCGGATGGACCCGGCCATCATGGCCTCGCCGCTCATCACCACCATTGTGGACGCGGTGTCGCTTGTGATCTATTTTGCCGTGGCGCACCGGCTGCTGCCGCTGTGACGCGCCGGCAAAGCCGCCGCCCCGTGTCCGGGAGCGGCGGCTTTTTCATGCCGGCAGGCAAAACCGCCGTAAAAATGTGAAATCTTTGTTTTGCGGGAATGCTGGGAATAATTGGCGTAAGGTCTGTCCACACTTCGGCCATAGGGAGTGTGAATACCGATGAGATTACTTAAAAAATGCAAGACACTGCGCGCAGCGCTGGGCGGACGCCTTGCCCGCATGGGGCGCCGGGGCCGGTGGGAGCTTTCCGTCCTGCTGGGGCTGGCGCTGGCGCTGAGCCTGAGCAGCTTTACCCGGTTTTCCGCCGCATGTGCGGGTGTACGGGAGGATACGCTGCGCTTGCATATATTGGCCAACTCCGATTCAGAGGCGGACCAGGAACTGAAGCTGGCGGTGCGGGATGCGATCCTTCAGGCGGAGGGCGGCATGTTCGCTGCCGAACGGACAAAGGAAGGGGCGCTGCGCGCCGCCGGGGCGGATCTGGAGGCCATCCGCGCTGTGGCCCAGCGCACGGTGCGTGCCCGCGGATACAGCTACCCTGTAGCGGTTCGGCTGGAGAATATGTATTTTTCCACTCGGGAATATGACGGCTTCACGCTGCCCGCCGGGCGCTACGACGCCGTGCGGGTGGAGATCGGCGCGCATGCCGGGAAAAACTGGTTCTGCGTGCTGTTTCCGCCCATGTGCGTTCCCGCGGCAACATCCGACGGCGGGCAGGACATGTCGGCTTATTCCGGTGCGGAGCAGCAGGCTGTGTGCAGTTCTTATAAGGTCGGCTTTGCGGCTGTGGAATGGCTGGAGGGGCTGAAGGAAAGCCTGTCCGGCCAGGGGGTGCGGACGCTGGCCGAGGCGGACGGGCAGGCGGAACAGGACGACGAAGCACAAGAGGAGCCGGACGGGGCGGAACAGGACGCGCGACGGGCGGACAAAAAAGAGACCGCCTCTCGCGCCGGGACGGAGCATTCCGGCGGGCGGACGGTCACAACGGCAGATCGCACACAGGCGCAAGCTGCACGTACAGCGGACTGAAGCGGTCGGCCATATAGTCGGGCACGCTGGGGGCGGCGCCGGGCGGGCACAGCGGCAGGCACAGGGAAAAGCACGCGCCGCGCTCCGGCGCGCTACCTGCCAGCAGGCGGCCGCCGTAGGCGCGGGCATAGCGCCGTGCAACCTCAAGCCCAAGGCCCAGGCCGCGGTCCCCGGCGGAGGGCGCGCATCCCGGGCCGTTGTCGGCCACAGTGAGAAGCAGCGTTTCCCCGCGCCGCGCCGCACGCACGGATATTGCGGGCCGCTCGCCGCCATACTGCACCGCGTTGGCCAGCAAATTACCCAGTGCGGCGGCAAACAGCCGCGCATCTCCCATGGCCCACAGAGGCGCCCGAGGCCATTCGGGCACGAACACCGCGCTGCGGCACACACCCGCCGCGCCGCTGACGTAGGCCGCGGCCAGCGCTGTAACGCACACCGGCTGCGGGTGGGGCGGTGCGGTGCAGAGCGCGGCGTGAGCGGCCAGGTTTTCGGCGGTGCGCAGCGTGCGGTAGGCCGCGCGGGCGATGCCGTCCAGCGTGGCTTCGCCGCCGCCGGGGCCGCCCGCCGCCGCACGGCGGGCCGCGGGCAGCAGGGCCAGAAGGTCGGCTGTATCCTCACGCAGATGCGCCGCAAGAAGCGCGCTGTTTGGCGTCGGGGCCATGGGAATCCTCCTTTCCGCATGCGCGCCGCAGGAAGCTGGAGGCGGCGCGCAGGGTCAAACTGCACATAGTGTATGAAGTTTGCACGCCGCTATGTATGGATTGTTACAAAAGTGTAAGAAGTTCGTGTTTTCGGCGTTAAACTTTTATCAAACTCTTGCAGTCCGGCGGCTTTTGGGGTACAATAAGTGATAGTCTTACGGGCAAAATACAGCGCCGCAGGGTGCGGCGCACACCGTGCCTGAATATAAGGAGGATGTACTAATATGGCAGTAAAAGTTGCAATCAATGGCTTTGGCCGCATTGGCCGCCTGGCGTTCCGCCAGATGTTCGGCGCCGAGGGTTACGAGATCGTCGCGATCAACGACCTCACCAGCCCGAAAATGCTTGCCCACCTGCTGAAATATGACACCGCGCAGGGCCGTTACGAGGGCCACACCGTCGAGTCCGACGAGACTTCCATCACCGTGGATGGCAAGAAGATCGAGATCCTGGCCGAGAAAGACCCGGCGAACCTCCCCTGGGGCAAGATCGGCGTTGACGTTGTGCTGGAGTGCACCGGCTTCTTCGCTTCCAAGGCCAAATCCCAGGCCCACATCGACGCGGGCGCCAAGAAGGTCGTCATTTCCGCTCCGGCCGGCAACGACCTGCCCACCATCGTTTACAGCGTGAATGAGAACACCCTGACGGCTGAGGACACCATCATCTCCGCCGCTTCCTGCACCACCAACTGCCTGGCGCCGATGGCCAAGGCCCTCAACGACGCCTATCCCATCCAGAGCGGCATCATGACGACCGTTCACGCCTACACCGGTGACCAGATGATCCTGGACGGCCCGCACCGCAAGGGTGATTTGCGCCGCGCCCGCGCCGGCGCCGCCAACATCGTGCCCAACAGCACCGGTGCCGCCAAGGCCATCGGCCTGGTCATCCCCGAGCTGAACGGCAAGCTCATCGGCTCCGCCCAGCGCGTGCCTGTTCCCACCGGCTCCACCACCATTCTGGTGGCCGTCGTCAAGGGCAAGGACGTAACGAAGGAGAGCATCAACGCCGCTATGAAGGCAGCCTCCTCCGAGAGCTTCGGCTACAACACCGACGAGATCGTCTCCTCCGACGTCATCGGCATCCGCTACGGCAGCCTGTTCGACGCCACGCAGACGATGGTCACCAAGCTCGACGACGATACCTATCAGGTGCAGGTCGTGTCTTGGTACGACAACGAGAACAGCTACACCAGCCAGATGGTCCGCACCATCAAGTATTTCGCTGAGCTGGCGTAACCCATGTTTTCCGGCGCTCCCGCTTCTCAAACGAGGCGGGGGCGTTTTTTGTTCTTTGTATCTGCAGCATTTACAGCTTTTTCACACAAAACACACACTGCCGCCTAAAAAGTGGCAGGAATCACGGTTGAACAACGGGGACAAACAGGGTATAATATTTTGTATATTGGGGAACTTTTGGTATCCGTAAAAATGAGCCGGAAAGGAGGGCGCACATGGAGCAGCGGCACATGCAGGAAAAGAGCCGCGGCGCGGCGCGCCCTGATGTGGACGCCCGTGCCCGGGCCATTCAGGAGCAGATCATCCATATCCCGCGTCCGGCGCAGCCCGGCAATGCGCGCCCGGCCGCCCAAAGCACGGCCGGACACCCTTCGGGCGCACAGCAGCGTCCTCCTCAAGCGGCACGCCCCCGGGATGACGCTTGCGCCCAGCGGCGGCGCGCAGCGCCCGCTCCGGCACACACAGCGCCCCGCGGGCAGGCTGCGGGCGGACGCCACTATGCCGCAAAGCCGCGCAAACGCAGGCGCGCGCCAGGCGGCGGTATGTTCTTTGCCTGTGTGGCCGTTGTTATCCTGAGCCTTTCGTGGGTCATTACCACGCTCATAGAGCTGCCCGCCGAGCGCGCGGCGGCCAGCAGTTTGGCTGCTTTGTCGGCTTCTCAGGCTGCTTCCTCTCAGGCAGACGGCAGCGTGGCGCAGACAGGGGAAGCGGTGCTTGGCCCTGTACAGCAAACAGACGCTTCGTATACGCAGCCTTCCGCTTCACTGGTGGCGCTGCCGGAGGCGGGCCGTGTGGATATGAGCTACTTTGACGATGCGCTGTTCATCGGCGATTCGCTGACGCGGGGCTTCCAGGAATATTCCAGCGGCATCCCCAACGCGAAATACGCCGCTTATCTGGGCGCGGGCCCCAAGCAGTTCATGGAGGGCCTTGTGGAAAACATCAGCGGCCAGCAGGTGGCCGCCATAGATGAGATCTTGGCCGCGGCGCCTAAAAAGGTGTATATTCTGCTGGGCACCAATTCCATGGCTACGCTTACCGATGAGGCATTCCTGAAGTATTACAACGATTTCCTTGACTTCCTGCTGCCGCAGCTGCCGCAAGATACGGTGTATTACATCCAGGGCATCCCGCCTGTCTCGGCGGAGAAGATGGCCGGGGACGAAAACTTTTCAGTGGAACGCATCCGGGGGCTGAACGAAAGCCTGGCGAAAATAGCTTATGACAGGGATCTGCATTATCTGGACCTGTTCTCCGCTCTGGCCGACGAAAACGGCGCGCTCCGGGCGGACATTGCTTCGGGCAGCATCCATCTGAACAACGAAGGCTACAATGTATGGCGGGAGTTCCTTGTGACACATACGGCGTACAGCAAGGAGAATCCGTACCTGCCCGGCTCACCTTATTACACGGCCCCGGCGGCCTGACGAAAACACGGCACACGCGTGGACGGCGGAAAACGCCCTGTGGGAGGGACTGGCCTTGGCAGAGAGCACGTTCAAACTGTATAGCAAACGCCGCCGAAGCCGGGCGCTTCTGGCACAGGCGGGCCTTGGCGTGCTCATTGTGGCGCTGCTGTTCGGTATTTCCTATGCTGCGGTAAGGATCATTTACGGCCAGCCGCTGCTGCGCGCGCGTGCCGCCGTGTCCGCCGCGCCGCCGGCACAGCCCGGCGAGGTCCCCGCGCCGGAGCCTGCACTGGAAAGCCAGCCGCATGCGCCGTCCGTGACAGCGGCCGTATCCGTGCAGGCGTGGAACACCGAAACCCCTGTGGAGCGCACGCTGGATGCCGATGTGACGGCCAGTGATGCCCGCCTTCTGGCCGTACCGGAAAACGGGCGTGTATCCGATGACTATTTCCGCGATGCGCTGTTCATCGGGGATTCTGTTACACAGGGCTTCGCATGGTATCCGGAATACAGGGACTGGATGCGTGTGTGCGCCTACAAGGGCGTGAACCCCCAGAGCATCCTGCAAAACTATGTGGGCCAGCGGGCCGATGGCACCAAAATCGAGATGTGGGACGAGATCAACGTCCAGCAGGATGTAGCGAACATCTATATCCTTCTGGGAGCGAACGCGCTGCTGCAGCAGACGGACGAGGGCTTTTTGAAATTTTACGGCGAATTGCTGGACAAATTGCGGGTGCGTTTCCCGGATACGCCCATCTATGTGCAGAGCATCACTCCAACGACACAGGAATACGGCGAGAAGAAACCGCAGCTGGAACGGGAGCATCTGAAGCTTATCAACAACGCCATCGCCAAGCTGGCCGTGAGCAAAGGGCTTTATTATGTGGACCTGTGGGAAGTGATGGCGGACGAGAACGGTTACCTGCGGGCGGACCTGGCAGGGAGCGACGGCCTGCACCTGCTCGACGGCTCCAAATACCGCCCGTGGCTGGATTACCTTGCCGCACACACCATATACAGCGCGCACAACGCGCAGTTCGCCCTGGCGGACGGGGGCGCATACCGTTAGCACGCCCGCAAATATCCTTTGGAGGCACCAATTTGGCAAACAATATCAAGCCGTACAAAGTGCACAGCAAACGCCGCCGCAACCAGACGCTTCTGGTGCAGGCGGGTCTTGGCGTGCTCATTGTGGCGCTTTTGTTCGGCATTTCCTATTCGTCGGTGAAGATCATCCACGGCCAGCCTGTGTTCCCGGTGCGCGGCGCGCAGCAGGACGGGGGCCCGCCATCGTCCGAAAGCACGCCGCCTGCGCCGGAAAGCGTATCTACGCCCTCCGGCGGCGGTGCGCAGGAGGTGGGCGGCCGACCGGAGGCAGCGGCGCCCGTGCAGGCTTGGAACACGGAAGTGCCTGTGGAGCGCACGCTGGAAAGCGACGTTACTGCCAGCGATTCCCGCCTGTTGGCCGTGCCTGCCAACGGCAGGCTGAGTACGGAGTATTTCCGCACGGCGCTGTTCATCGGGGATTCCCTGTCCCAGGGCTTTGCGCTGTATGCACCCACGCGGGATGTGGCAACAGTATGCGCGTATAAGAGCACCAGCCCCAATCAGGTGCTGCAAAATTTTGTGGGCCAGCGGCCGGACGGCTCGCGCATTGAGATGTGGGACGACATCAAGGTGCAGTCGCCAAGCAATATCTATGTGTTGTACGGCACCAACGCGCTCATCAGCCAGTCGGATGAAGCGTTCCTGAAATATTACAGCGATCTGCTCGACAAGCTGCGGGAGCGGTTCGCGGGCGTGCCCATTTATGTGCAGAGCATCACGCCCACCACGGCCGAACAGGGTGTAAAGCAGCCGCCGCTGGAGAACGGCCACATCCGTCTTATCAATAACGCCATCGCCAAGCTGGCCGTGAGCAAGGGCCTTTATTATCTGGACGCACAGGAGGCTCTGGCAGACGCAGACGGAAACCTGCGCGGGGACTATGTGGGAACCTACGACGGCATTCACATGAACCCCACCGGCTATGCGGCCTGGGCGGATTATATCCTGACTCACACCGTATACAGCGATTACAACAAGCAGTTCGTGACGGAGGGGCCGTATGCCTGACGCACCGGCCCCGGTGAAAGATAACAGCAGGGCCCCGGCTGAAAAGCCGGGGCCCTGCTGTATCTGCTGTGAGCCGCTGTCAATCGTGCAAAAGGTTGAGCGTGATCTCGTATTTGCTGTCCACTGAATACTTCTCCGGTGCGCTGGCCTTGTATTTGTTCAGCGCGGCAGTGGATTTCACCGGGTTCTGCAGCGTGCCGGCGCCCGCCACGCAGCCGCCCGGGCAGGCCATGCCCTCCAGTAGGTAGCCGTTCAGCTTGCCTGCCTTGGCAAGCATCAGCATTTTTTTGCATTCCTGCAGGCCCTGGGCGGCCATCACCTTTACCTCGCGGTCCGGGTCCATCTTGTGGATGGCGTTCACCACCGCGTTCGCCACGCCGCCGGAAACCGCAAACCCGCGGCCGTCGGCGGTGGCCTCCACCAGCTCGGGCCCGGCGGCCACTTCGGAGAACTTGATGGCCTTCGCCTCAAACATGCCCATCACTTCTTCAAATGTGAGCACGAAGTCCACGTCGCTGCGGATGGTGCGGCGGCTGGCTTCCAGCTTTTTGGCGGCGCACGGCCCGATGAAAACGACCTTGCAGTTTTTGTGCTCTTTTTTCAGCAGGCGGGCCGTCAGCACCATGGGCGTCATGGCCATGGAGATATAGGGCGCAAAATCCGGGAACAGCTTTTTCGCCATCACGCTCCAGGCCGGGCAGCAGGACGTGGCCATAAACGGCTGCTGCTCGGGCACCTCGCGCATAAAATCCTTGGCTTCTTCAATGGTACACAGGTCCGCGCCGATGGCGACCTCCACCACATCGTCAAAGCCCAGGAGCTTCATGGATGGCTTCAGCTTTTCAGGCGTCATGTCCGGGCCGAACTGGCCCACAAAGGCCGGAGCCACGGCGGCGATGACACGGTCGCCCTGGTTGATGGACTGGATGACCTGGAAGATCTGGCTTTTGTCCGCGATGGCGCCGAAAGGACAGTTTACAAGGCACATGCCGCAGGACACGCACTTGTCGTAATCGATCTTCGCGCGGCCCAGCTCGTCGGAGCCGATGGCATCCATGCCGCAGGCCTTGGCGCAGGGGCGTTCCATCTTATGGATGGCGCCGTAGGGGCATACGTTGGCGCACTGCCCGCACTTGACGCACTTGCTCTGGTCGATAACGCTTTTGCCGTGCACGATGGACACCGCGCCCTTGGGACATACTTCCACGCAGGGATGTGCCAGGCAGCCCTGGCACATATCCGTCACGTGAAAAGATTTTTCCGGGCAGGCGTTGCAGGCAAATTTGATGATATTGATGAGGGGCGGCTCGTAGTATTTCTCCGGCCGGGCGGCCTCCTCGATACCGGTGGAAAGGGGCGCGTGCTCGTCGATGGGGCGCAGCGGCAAACCCATGGACAGGCGCAGGCGCTCGCCCACGATGGCGCGCTCCAGAAAGATACTGTCGCGGTATTTGCTCACCTCGCCCGGCAAAATCTTGTACGGCAGCTCCTCGACGCGGCTGTAATCGCCGCCTTCGTATGCCATACGGGCCACCTCGGTGAATACCTGGCGGCGGATGTCGGTAACGGAAGAATAAATACCACGCATATGTGAAAACTCCTTTATCAATCAGGTGTGGACAGACTGTTACAAAAATATCATACCATAGTGCAAAAAGCCGCGCAAGTGCGCGCCGTGACAAAGTTCTTTGCTCCGCACAAAAAAATAGTGGTACATCTGCCCAGCGCCGGGCGGATGCCCCTCGGGGGCTTCTTGTAAAGGCCGGGCGAAGGGCATATAATACGGGAGTGGTATGATTTTCCGGCGCGGCATGCGCCGGCTGTGAGAAAAGGAGAACCCTGTTTTGATTTTGGAACTTTTACTGGACGCGCTGCTGGACAGCGTGAAAATGCTGCCCTTTCTGTTCGCGGCGTACTGGCTGATCGAATATGTGGAGCACCGCCACTCGGAGGGCATCGAAAAAGCACTGGCGGGCGGCGGGCGCTTTGGCTTTGTGCCGGGCGCCGTACTGGGCCTGCTGCCCCAGTGCGGGTTTTCGGCCATGGCGGCAAACCTGTACGCCAGCAAGGTGGTCACGCTGGGTACCCTGCTGGCGGTGTTCCTTGCCACGTCCGACGAGGCGGTGCCGCTGCTCATCGCAAACCCGGAACACTGGCGGTCGCTGGCGCTGATCCTCGGCATCAAGCTGGCTGTGGCGCTTGCCGCGGGCTTCTGCATTGATTTTGTGTTCAAAAGGCTGATTCCTCAGAGCGTGCGCGGCGGCTACACAGGCAGCAGCAGCGCTGTGGACTGCCACGAGCACGAGGAACGGGACGGCATCCTGGCGGCGGCGCTCAAGCACACGCTGCACATCTTTTTGTTCATTTTGCTGTTCAACATTGCTTTGGGCGCGCTGGTGGCTCTGGTGGGCGAGGAGGCCATAGGGGCATTCCTGGCGGCCAGCGGCCCGTGGCAGCCTGTGCTGGCCGGGCTTGTGGGGCTCATTCCCAACTGTGTGTCCTCGGTCCTCATCACCCAGCTGTATGCCGCGGGCCAGCTTTCGCTGGGAGGCGTGGTGGCGGGGTTGTGCACGGGCGCAGGCGTGGGGCTGGCGGTGCTGCTGCGCGCCAACAAAAACGCCAAACAGAATTTATTTATCGTGGCGCTGCTGTACGGCATCGGCGTGGCGGCGGGCCTGGTTTGCAGCCTGTTTGCATAGCAAAATCAAAAAGCACCCCGCCGCACGGTGGGGTGCTTTTTGCGCGGTGCGGGCAAGGGACAGGGAAAGGCCGTGCGCCATACAATTTCCGCCAATTGCCGAATGACACGGCGGACCGTTTGTGGTATAATATGTCCGGTTGGTGAATGCGAGCCGCAGGCGAAGCATGAGCCTGGCGGCATAGATACCATGTTTCTTAGTGAACACGAGCGGTACGCGAAGTGCGCGATGGGAAACATAGTTTGCCTGGAGCAACGGAAAATCCGGCGCGCCTCAAAGCGCGTGCGGCAAATAAAGGCGTGTCCCCCGGTGCGGGCGGTTTTGGTCCGCTGTGCCGCCGGCGGGCCGCTGCGGAGGGAAACGATATGCTGGATGTGGCCGTCATCGGCTGCGGCATCGTGGGCGCAAACGTGGCCTATTTGCTGTCGCAGCACAAACTGCGCGCGGCGGTGTTTGAAAAGGAGAACGACGTCTCCATGGGCACCACACGCGCCAACAGCGCCATCGTGCACGCGGGGTACGACCCTGAACCGGGCACCGCCATAGCGCGGCTGAATGTGCGGGGAAGTGCGCTGACGAAAGAGCAGTGCGCTGCGTTCGACGTCAAATACCGCCAGATCGGCAGCCTGGTGCTGGCTTTTTCCGATGAGGAAATGGCAACCGTGCGCCGCCTGTACGAAAACGGTGTGGCGAACGGCGTGCCCGGCGTGCGCGTGCTGACGCGGGAGGAAACGCTGGCCATGGAGCCGAATCTTTCCGATGCGGTGTGCGGCGCGCTGTATGCGCCCAGTGCGGCCATTGTGGAGCCGTGGGATCTGGCGCTGGCGCTGGCCGAGGCCGCCGTGGAGAACGGCGTGGAACTCCATTTGGAAACAGCTGTGACAGGCGCGGAGAAAATCAGCGGCGGCTGGCGGCTGCATACTGCAAAAGGCGATTTTGAAGCCCGTGCCGTGGTGAACGCGGCGGGCGTGGAGGCGGACCTGGTGGCCGCGATGGCGGGTGAACCGGGCTTTACCACGATTCCCAGCCGGGGTGAATACTACCTTCTGGACAAAAGCCAGGGCTATGTGGTGAACCACGTTGTTTTCCAGTGTCCCAACCGCGACGGCAAGGGTGTGCTCGTTTCGCCTACGGTTCACTACAACCTTATCGTCGGCCCCAATGCGGAGCCCAGCGGCCGCGAGGACGTTTCCACACAGGCGGACGCGCTGGCATTCGTGCGGGAAAAGGCCGTCAAGAGCGTGCCGGGCGTAAACTTCCGGGAAAATATCCGCAATTTTGCGGGCGTGCGCGCCAATACCGACCAAAGCGATTTTATCATTGGGGAGACCGCGCCCGGCTTCATCACGCTGGGCGGCATCAAAAGCCCGGGCCTTTCCAGCGCGCCGGCGATTGCGGAGGACGCGCTGGCGCTGGTTGCGGGCGCGGGCGTGACGCTGGAGAAAAAGGAGAGCTTCGTCCACACCCGCACCAAAAAACGATTCAACGAAATGACGCCGCAGCAGAAGGCGGAGGCCATCCGGGAAAACCCGCTGTACGGCCGTGTCATCTGCCGGTGCGAAACCGTGACGGAGGGCGAGATCGTGGACGCGCTGCACCGCCCCATCCCGCCGCGCACCATCGACGGCGTAAAACGCCGCTGCACCGCTGGCATGGGCCGCTGCCAGGGCGGCTTCTGCGGCCCCCGGGTGCATGAGATCATTGCGCGGGAGCTTGGCATCCCCCAGCAGGACGTCCTGAAGGACAGGGCCGGCAGCTATATCATCACCGGCACCACGAAGGAAGGGGGCCTGCATCATGGAGAATAACCGGTACGACGTCATCGTCATCGGCGCAGGCCCCGCCGGGCTGGCGGCGGCCGAGGCCGCGCACAAGGGCGGCGCGGGCCGCATCCTGCTCCTGGAGCGCGACAACACGCTGGGCGGCATCCTCAACCAGTGCATCCACAACGGCTTCGGCCTGCATTATTTTAAAGAAGAGCTCACGGGCCCCGAGTACGCGGGCCGCTTCATCGAGCTGGTGCGCAATACGAACATAGAGGTAAAGACGGACACGATGGTGCTGGCCGTCACGCCGGAAAAACGCGTCCACGCCGTCAATGAAAAGGACGGCTACATTGTGCTGGAGGCCGCGTCCATCGTGCTGTGCATGGGCTGCCGCGAACGCACGCGCGGCGCCATTTCCATCCCGGGTGCACGCCCGGCTGGCGTATTCACCGCGGGCGCGGCCCAGCGGTATCTGAACATTGAGGGCTATATGGTGGGCCGCCGCGTGGTGATTTTGGGCTCGGGCGATATCGGCCTTATCATGGCCCGCCGCATGACGCTGGAGGGCGCGAAGGTGCTGGCCTGCGTTGAGGTGATGCCTTATTCCGGCGGTTTGACGCGCAACATCGTGCAGTGCCTGCACGATTATAATATCCCGCTGTATTTGTCCCACACGGTGACGAAGATCGAGGGGGAGGGCCGCCTGACGGGCGTGACCGTGCAGAAGGTGGATGAAAACCGCGCTCCCGTCCCCGGCACGGAGATGCATTTCGACTGCGACACGCTGCTTTTGAGCGTGGGGCTCATTCCGGAAAACGAGCTTTCGGGCGGCGCGGGCGTGGAGATGGACCGGCGCCACAACGGCCCCATGGTGTATGAAAACATGGAGACCAGCGTGCCGGGCATCTTCGCGGCGGGCAACGTGGTGCATGTACATGACCTTGTGGATTTTGTCACGGGCGAGAGCCAGCGCGCGGGCGCGGCCGCGGCCCGGTTCGCACGGCAGGGTCCTGCGCCTGAGGGGCGCGTGCTGGAGGTGGAAAACGGTGCGTCCGTCACCTATACGGTGCCCGGAAAGATCCGCCTGGCCAATGTGGATAAAGCCGTGGAGGTATTTTTCCGTGTGAACCGCGTGTGCGGCAATTCCGTTATCCGCGTGACGGCGGGCAGCGAACAGCTGGCGGCATACAAGCGCGAGCATCTGGCCCCCGGCGAGATGGAGCGCATCAGCGTGCCGAGGGCACTGCTGGAAAAGGCGGACGGCTGCATCACCGTCAGCGTGGAGGAGGCATGAGAAATGGCGAATATCATTTGTATCGTGTGCCCCAAGGGCTGCCGCCTGACAGTGGATGAAAACACGCTGGCTGTGACGGGGAACGGCTGCCCGCGGGGCGCGGAGTACGGCAAAAACGAGCTGACGCACCCGGTGCGTGTGGTGACGAGCACCGTGCGTGTGGAGGGCGCGGATATCTGCCGCTGCCCGGTGAAAACCGCGGGCAGCGTGCCCAAGGAGAAAATGTTTGCCGTGATGGACGCACTGGACGGCGTATGCCTGCACGCGCCTGTGCATTGCGGAGACGTGGTGCTGGCGGACGTGTGCGGCACGGGCGTGGACGTCGTGGCCACGCGGGAGCTGCCGGCGGCGGAATAAGGGAGAAAATAAAAAAGGGGAGGGGCCTAAGCCCCTCCCTTTTTGTATGCAGAAAACCACTCGCTGGGCGAGCGGTACAAAAGAAGGATAATGCTGACGATGAAAAATCCCTGTGACAGGATAGGGAAGTGCGGCCGGCCAACTGCACAAACGAAAAAACAGGGCGGGCCGTTCAGATGAATAATTTATCGGATACAGGCTGGAATTGCAAATATCATATTACGGTTGCGTCAAAATATCGCAGGAAAGCCTTTTGCGGAGAAAAAAGGCGGGAATTCTGGCGCAGAGGATATTACGCAAACACAGCAGGAAAGAATGCGATAAAAATCGTGGAGCGCGTCGAACATCAGATGAAGAAAGGCAGAGCAGGAGAGCCGCCGACGATGCTGAAATAAGCCCGCTTGCGGGCCGCCGGCAGTAAAATTTCCGTGGCCGGCGGACCCTGCCTGCGCCATCTGGCGCGTATGCTGGCAATATAGGGCTTTGCCCGGATATGCCCCCAGACTTTGCCGGGGGGACTTCGCCGGGACAGCAGACGGCGTTACCGGTATTGCGGCAGCCAGCTGCCGTGGGCCTCGATCAGGTCATCGACCAAGCGGATGATGTCGTCCAGGGAGAGCTCGGCGGCGGTGTGCGGCTCCAGCATGGCGGCATGATAGATGTGCTCGCGCTTTTTCGTCGCGGCGGCCTCAATGGTGAGCAGATGTACATTGACGTGCGTCTGGTTCATGGCCGCGAGCTGTACGGGCAGCCTGCCCACATAACACGGGGCTACGCCGGCGCCGTCCACCAGACAGGGCACTTCCACGCAGGCCTCACGGGGAAGATTTTCAATCAGCCCGCCTGTGTTGAGCACGTTGCCGCCCAGCTTATAGGGGCGGCCCGTAACCATAGCCTCGATAATGCGTGATGCGTATTCCTTTGAACGCTCGTGGGGCAGCACGCCCTTGCTGCTGAGGTCCGCGTATTCCTTATCCCACTCGGCAATCTGCCGGATGCAGCGGCGGGGATACTCGTCCAGTGGGATGTTGAAGCGGTCGATCAGCTCCGGATAACGCGCCTTGATATAAAATGGGTTGTATTCGGCGTTGTGTTCGCTGGACTCCGTACAGTAATAACCCAGTTTTTCAATGTAATCGAAGCGGACCATATCATGGTGCTTCTCGGAGGCGTTTTTCTCCTTTGCACGCCGGCGGATCTCAGGGTACAGATCGTTGCCATCCCGGTCGCGGATGTCCAGCAGCCAGCCCATGTGATTGATGCCGGCGATCAGCTCCCGGCGTCCCTCCAGACGGTCGCTCATGCCGATGGCGTCCATCAGAGTTTTGCTGCACGTCTGTACGCTGTGACACAGGCCCAGCGTTTTCACACCTGTATAACGCAGCATATATCCCGTGAGCATGGACATGGGGTTGGTATAGTTCAGAAACCATGCGTTGGGGCATACCGCCTCCATATCACGGGCGAAATCCTCCAGCACGGGGATGGTGCGCAGTGCGCGCATGATGCCGCCGATGCCAAGCGTATCGCCGATGGTCTGGCGCAGGCCGTATTTTTTAGGGATCTCGAAATCTGTGATGGTGCAGGGATCGTAGCCGCCCACCTGGATTGCGTTGATGACGAAATCCGCTCCGGAAAGCGCTTTCCGGCGGTTCTCTGCGCCCAGATAAGAGCGGATCGAAGCAGGGCAGCCGTTGCCCTTGTTGATGGCCTCCAGAATGGCTGCGCTCTGTTCCAGACGCTGGCCGTCGATGTCATACAGGGCGATCTCCATGCCCTTGAGCGCATCCGTGTAGATGCAGTCTCCCAAAACGTTGCGCAGAAAGACCGTGCTGCCTGCGCCCATAAATGTGATCTTTATCATTGTACCGCCTCCTTGCACACAGTCTAGCAAAAAAATACGGGAAAGGGTATTGCAAACTGCGCTGTATTTTTGGCATAATGTGACTGATGGAAGGGAGGCGGGAGAAATGAAGGATACGCTTCTGGACAATCTGCACATGGCAGACATCAATCCGAGGATATGTGGAGTGGAGGCGTGTGCGCCGGGGCATTCCTTCGGCCCGGCGGTGCGGGAATACTTTCTTTTGCATTATGTTGTGCGCGGGAAGGGGATATTCCGCCGCGGGAAACGGGAGTACACACTGCAGGCGGGCGAAATATTCGTGATACGCCCCGGCGAGGTGACGTATTACGAGGCGGATATGCGCGACCCGTGGGAATACATGTGGGCCGGGTTTGACTGCGCGCCGCCCTTTGCGGCGCTGCTGGAGCAGGACGTGCTGCGCCTGCCCGGCGCGCTGCAAAATTTTTCGCGCATTGCAGGCTGCGGAGATATGCCTGCAAAGGAGTGGCGCATCTGCGCGCAGCTCTATGAGCTGTTTGCGGAGCTGGACGCGGCCCGCGGCCCGGCGCAGGGGCACGGCGGCAACTATGTGGGACAGGCTGTGAACTACATCGAATCGAATTATTCCCAGCCTATGCGGGTACAGGATATCGCCGCGGGGCTGGGCCTGAACCGCAGTTATTTTTGCAGGCTCTTCCGGCAGCAGACGGGCCTTTCTCCGCAGGAGTACATCGTGTCCTGCCGTCTGGCAAAAGCGGCGCAGTTCATGACGGAGCACGGCATGTCTCAGGAAGAAGCGGCGCGTCAGGCGGGATATCCGGATGTGTTTTCCTTTTCGCGCATGTTCCGGCGCAAATACGGCATGCCGCCCGGCCGTTATGCCGCGCGTGCCAGGCAAAAGCAGGGGGGATAGGCCGGGCGCGCCGCCTTTGCCGTGCTGTGTGCGAAGAATATAGAACAAAAAGGCTTCCGCTGTCGGAAGAACTCCCATAAGGAAATTAGCGCCCGCTGAAAAGTGTTTGCCTTCCAGCGGGCGTTAACTTTATTTTTTCAGTTTCAGACCATCTTTGAATGCTTCACCAACACGCTCCGTCACCTTGTAATACCCATGAGTGTACGGATCAAAGGCGATGGCGTTTACCAACGACATATTAAGCTTGCCGTTTTCCATAACGCTTTCATCCGCAGTGACATTGACGACCTTTCCAATCACTCCACAGCCATATTTGCCATCCTGATATTCAACAAATTCACATTCGAGACAAAGTGGGAACTCGTTGATAACAGGGGCGTCTACCATTTGGGCTTTGCTGACGGTAAGGCCGCTGCGGGTAAACTTGTCGGCAGTCCTGTTCCCGGATTCCACGCCGAAATAATCCGCTTCTATCACGTGAGCGGCATCGGCTATACTGACAGTAAAGGCGCCGCGTGCCTTAATATTTTTCACAGTCTTATGGGTTTCGGTTAAATTGAGAACCACGGTTTCCCGCTCCTGCATGGTGCCCCAAGCGGCGTTCATCACGTTAACGCTGCCATCTTCATTGTAGGTGGCGACCATCAGAACAGGCATCGGGAAAATGCCCTCTGTGATGCTTAGCTTTGTCCGCATCATCATTACCTCACTTCATCGTTAGAATTGACAGGATCAGCTATCCTATATATAATTATAGTGTTTGTTGTCAACAATTCAAGTACTGTCATTTTGGATAGGTACTACTTAAAAGGATAGTGTACGATGATAAAGAATTTTATTGAGAACGCGAATTTTGAGGATACCGGATTCAGTTATACGCTGTCTCTCATATCCGGCAAATATAAAATGGTCATTCTGTACTGCCTTATGGAGTATGAAGTCGTGCGGTTCAATGAACTGAAACGGTATTTGAAAAACATATCTGATAAAACTCTCAGTACAAACCTAAAAGAGTTAGAATCAGACCGGCTGATTATAAGAAGAGAGTATCCGCAAATTCCACCAAAGGTAGAATACAGCCTCAGCGACCGAGGAAAATCCCTGATGGCCGTTCTGGACCAGCTGTGCATCTGGGGCGAAAAGAACAAATTGGGATAGATAACAGCTTTATCGTTCTCTCCGCTGGCATTTTCCCCGAAAGTGTCATAGTGGGTTACACAATAAAGAAGGACAAGGCAAACCATTGCGGTCTGTCTTGCCCTTAACTTCTTTATGAGGCCTTCTCCTCCGGCGGAGGCCTTTTTGTTGTCTTCATTTGCTTTGGTCGGAGAATTCCGCCGAAAGGACGGCGTACAGCCAGGCGTCCACAAAGCACTCATCTTTCCGGTAGCGTCGGCGCAGTATGCCCTCCCGGCGGAATCCGCATTTTTCCAGCACGCGCACAGAGGCCGCATTGCCCGCCAGTACTTCTGCACAGATGCGGTTGAACCCCGCCTGTGCGAAGCCAAAGCGCAGAACGGCCCCCAGGGCTTCAGGCATCAGCCCGGCGCCGCGGTACGCGGGTGAAAGAGCATAGGAGGTCTCGGCGCAGCAGTGCGCCTCATCCACGCCGTGCAGATTGACGACGCCGACCAGCGTGCCGCTTTCGCGCAGCGTGACGGCCCACTGGAGAAAATCCGGCTCCGCGTAACGTCCCAGCCAGTTTTCCAGCCGCACCTGCGTTTCCTGCAGAGCAGCGCAGGGCTCCCAGGGCAGATACCGGCAGCAATCCTCCCGGCCGGCCCAGCCGTGAAAGACAGCGGGGGCGTCGCCGGGCAAAAAACGCCGCAGGACAAGGCGTCCGGTCTCCAGCGGCACGGTGCCTTGAAGCTTCATTTCAAATTTCCCCCTTTGCCGGTTGGAAGGATGGGCCGCGGCGCCCCGAAAAGGGGCGCCGCGGCGGGTTTATGCCTCGAAGGCGTTCCGTGTGGCTTCTGCGCGGTACTGATGGGTGTACAGGCTGTAATAATATCCGCCCAGCGCCAGCAGCTCGTCGTGGGTGCCGGCCTCGGTGATGCGCCCGCCGCGGATGACAAGGATCTTGTCCGCGCTGCGGATGGTGGACAGGCGGTGTGCCACGATGAAGCTGGTGCGCCCTGTCAGCACCGTCTGGATGGCGTTCTGGATGAGCTGTTCCGTCTCGGTGTCGATGCTGCTGGTAGCCTCGTCCAGAACGAAGATGCGCGGGTCGGAGAGGACCACGCGGGCGAAGCACACAAGCTGCTTTTGCCCTGTGGAAAGGCGGCCGCCGCCCTCGCCCACCTCTGTGCCGTAGCCGTCGGGCAGGGCTTCGATGAAGCGGTCCGCCCGCACCATGGCGGCGGCGCGCTTCACCTCGTCCAATGTGGCGTCCTTGCGGCCGTAGCGGATGTTGTCCGCAATGCTGCCGCTGAACAGGTGCGGCGTCTGCAGCACATAGCCCAGCGCGGAGTGCAGCCAGAGCTGGCTGCGCTCACGGTAGTCCACGCCGTCGATGAGCACCTGGCCCGCGGTCGGTTCGTAAAAACGGCACACCAGGTTGACGATGGTGCTTTTGCCCGCGCCCGTCTCGCCCACAAGGGCGATGGTCTGGCCCGGCTCTACCTTTAAATTGAAATCGCGCAGCACGGTCTCGCCTGTTTTGTAGGCGAACGTGACGTCCCGGAACTCCACGCCGCCCGCGATGGGAGGCCAGTTCCCGCGCCGTGGCGCAAAAGCGGTGCCGTATTCGGCTTCCACCTCGGGGCTGTCTACGATATCCGGCTGGGTGTCCAGCAGGTCGATGACGCGCTCGGCGCTGGCCTGTGCGGACTGCATCTCGGCCAGAATGCGCGCCAGCTGCTGGATGGGATCAAACAGCTGCGTCGTATAGCTGATGAAGGCCGCCAGCGTGCCGAAGCCCATGGCTCCGGCGAACACCAGGCTGCCGCCCCGGCTCAATGCCAGCGCTGTGGAAATACTGCCCAGCGCCATGACGAGCGGCATGAACAGCGCGCTCAGCAAAGCCGAGCGGATGCTGGCCGTGCGCATGGCGCCCGTCAGCTCCCGGAACTCGGCGGCACTGGCCTCCTCGCGCACGAGGGTCTTTGTGGTCATGGCGCCCATGATGCCCTCGTTGAACGCGCCTGTGATGCGGCTGTTCGTTTTGCGCACGGCGCGCTGGTATTTGAGGATACGTTTTTGGAAAAACACGCACAGCGCGGCCAGAACGGGCGTGATGCACAGCACCAGCAGACCCAGCTTCCAGTTCATGGCAAGCAGCACGGCCACGATGCCCACGGCGAACACACCCGCCCACATCAGGTCCACAAGGCTCCAGGCAATCATATCCGACAGCCGGGCGATATCACTCACCATGCGGGCCATCAGCCAGCCAACGGAGGTGGTGTCGTAAAAGCTGAACGAAAGCTGCTGGAGCTTTGCAAACGCATCCTGCCGGATGTCGTAGCTCATGTCCATTTCCAGCCGGCCCGCGCCGCGCACAAACAGGAACACGCCCAGGCTCTGGACGACGACCAGAGCGGCATATACAAGGCCGTACAGCCAAAGCCCCTCGGTGGTGCCGCCCTCGATGAAATGGTCGATGGCATAGCGGGAGAGCTGCGGATAGGCAAGGTCGATCCCCGCCACCACCAGCAGCACGAGCATCACGGAGACCACCGTGCGCCGGTGGCGCATGGCATAGGCGATCAGGCGTTTCCACAGCCGCAGGTCGATCTTCTGGTCGGCAGTGTCTCTTTTGTTTTCAAAATCATTCTGTGCCATTACGCCTCGCCTCCTTTCGGGGACGCCGCCTGCGGCAGCTCGTTCTGGATGGCGCACACGCGCCGGTACAGCCCCTCCTGCGCGGCCAGCGTGTCATGCGTGCCCATCTGCACCACGCGGCCTTTGTCCAGAACGAGGATCAGGTCCGACTTACGGATGGTTGCGATGCGGTGGCTGATGAGGAACATGGTGCCGTGGCGGCGGGAATGCAGCGCGTCGCGGATGGCGGCGTCCGTCTCAGCGTCTACGGCGGAAAGGGAATCGTCAAAGATCAGGACAGGGGTATCCTGCAGCAGCATGCGGGCGATGGCCACGCGCTGCTTTTGTCCGCCGGAAAGCGTCACGCCGCGCTCGCCGACCACGGTGTCGTAGCCCTCGGAGAAGCTCTCGATGACGTCATGTACCGAGGCCGTGCGCGCGGCGGCATATACGTCCGAAAGATCCGCGTCCGGCCGGGCAATGGCGATGTTTTCGCCGATGGTGCGGCTGTACAGGAACGGTTCCTGCAAAACGATGCCCACGTTGCGGCGCAGGTGATGGCGTTCGATGTCGTTGACGTCAACACCGGAAAGCGTGATGCGTCCGGCGGTGACGGGGTACAGCCGCTGCAGAAGCTGCACCAGGCTGGATTTGCCCGCGCCCGTGCTACCGAGGATGCCAATGGTCTGGCCGGGCCGTACGGTGAACGAAACATGGGAAAGCACGGGCACGCCGTCGCCGTAATCGAAGCACACGTCCTCGAAAGCGACGCTGCCGTCGATCTGCGGCGTAAGGGCTTTGCCCGGCTCCGCTTCGGCGGGCACGGCAAGGATGTCCTCCAAACGGGACAGGGAAATATCCGCCTTGCCCAGATCCGCCAGAATGCGGCCCAGCTGGCGCATGGGGAACGTGAGCATGGAGGTGTAGGTGGTGAACAGCAGCACGTTGCCCAGGCTGAACCCGCCGTGCACGGCGAAATAGACGCCGCACACGCCGGAAAGCGCGATTTGAAGATAGCCGATCATGTCGGAGAGGCCCCAGTATGCGCCCATCAGGGTGGTGAGGTGCAGCGTGATATCGTGGTAAGCCTTGTTGCGCCGGGTGAATTTGTCCAGCTCAGAGCTTTCCTGTGCAAACGCGCGCACCACGCGCACGCCCGTCAGGTTTTCCTGCAGCGTGGTGGAAAGCGCGCCCTCGGCTTCATCCGAGCGTGTGAACTGCCGCTGCACGCCGCGGAAATAGAAGAAGCTGAACACCACAAGAATGGGCAGCAGGCAGGTGGATACGGCCGTCATCGCGCCGCTGATGGGCAGCATGATGGAAATGGCCGTGCACACCATCACCACGGTGCGCACCACCTCCATGGCCTGCATCTGCACAAAGCGGCGAACCGTCTCCACGTCGCTGGTGCAGCGCTGGACAAGGTCACCCGTCTGCACGCCCACATGATAGCTGTATGGCACGGCCTCCAGATGCGTGAACAGCCTGTCGCGCAGGCGCTTGGCCAGTCCCTCGCCCGCAAAGGCGATGCAGTGGCCGCGCAGATAGGTGAATACGCCGCCCAGCAGCGTCACCAGAACCACAAGCGAGGCCAGCACCCAGATGTGGCTCGAGAAATACGCCCGCCCGCCCATGCGCTGGAACAGAGCGGACAGAGCGGCGGGCAGCTCCGGCGTTTTGTCGCCGATGACGCTGTCCACCGTGAAGGAAACGACGAGCGGCGTGACGTAGGTGAGAAACGTGGCGCACAGCGTCGCCGCCACGCCCAGGATAAGATACCGCTTCACGCCGTGAAAAATGTCGCCCAGCAGCCTTCGCCGGAAGCCGCGGGGCCGGGGATGGGTCTGTTCGGGTTGCATGATTACTCCTTTGGCGTTCCCCGCTCCGCCGCTCACGGTGCGCGGGAGGGAGAAAGCGCCGGTGCTGGGGCGCAGCCGCACGCCCGGTGGATAATGCGTTCAGGCGCGCGGAAGGTAACGGCACTCCGCGCGCATTTATATAAACAGGCCGACAAGCGGCACGCCTTTACAGCGCTTTTGCACCGGGTCTGGTGCAAAAGGCCGCCGGACAGCGCCTCCGGCTGCTGCATCTGCGATACAATTTGTAATAAAGCAATTTAATTCGACAAAAAGTACAGAAAAGAGGGAGCGGCGCGGGACGGCGCCGCCTGCCCTGCGGAACAGCAGGGCAGCGCGGCGCACGCCCGGGCGCCACTCCCAAGCGTAACGATTCAGTTGTAAGTCCCCGGAACACGTCCGCCCAAAAGGACGGCCCGCTCACCGGTCACGAGCGCAGGTCTTTATACTGCTCACAGGTACATTTTTTAAACTTTTTGCCGCTGCCGCAGGGACAGGGGTCATTGCGTCCCGGCTTGGCGATCTTCTTGGCCGGCTGCTTTTTCACGCTGCCGTCGTCCGCGCCGGATTCACCCGTGGGCTTTGCCACCTGTTCGCGCTGGAGAGGTTGCTCGGTGCGCAGCTCCATGGTGAGCAGCATGCGGGAGGTGTCCTCGCGGATGGACGCCACCATTTCGTCGAACATGTTGAAGCCCTCGATACGGTATTCCACCACAGGGTCGCGCTGGCCGTAGCTGCGCAGATAGATGCCCTTGCGCAGCTCCTCCATGGCGTCGATGTGCTCCATCCACTTGGTGTCCACGGTGCGCAGCAGCACGACGCGTTCAAACTCGCGCATCAAAGGCGAGCCGTAGCGTTTTTCCTTGTCCGCGCAGATGGCGTCGGCCCGGTCCGTCAGGACCTTCACAACGTCCTCCTGCTTCAGCTCGCCCAGAGCTTCGGGCGTGTAGCGGAAATCGCCGTCCTTGGCCAGCCAGCCGCGGTAGTGGCTGCGCAGGCCGTCGAAATCCCAGTCGTCGGCAACTTCGCCCGCCAGGAACAGCTGGGCATTGGCCGCAATGGACTCGTGGATCATGGTGTGAACATTTTCGGATACATCCTCGCCGCGCAGTACCTTGCCGCGCTGGCCGTAGATGATCTCGCGCTGGCTGTTCATCACGTCGTCGAACTGCAGCACGTTTTTGCGGATGGAGAAGTTGCGGGCCTCCAGCTTTTTCTGGGCGTTCTCGATGGTGCCGGAGATCATCTTGTTCTCAATGGGCATGTCTTCCTCGACGCCTAGGGAATCCATGATGGTGCTGACGCGCTCGCCGCCGAACAGGCGCATGAGGTCGTCCTCCAAGCTGATGAAGAAGCGGCTGGCGCCGGGGTCGCCCTGGCGGCCGGCACGGCCGCGCAGCTGGTTGTCGATGCGGCGGCTCTCGTGGCGTTCCGTGCCGATGATGAACAGGCCGCCCGCGGCGCACACCTCGGCAGCTTCTTCCGCGATGACTTTTTTGTGCGCGGCCTCCAGCTCGGCATAGCGCGCGCGCACCTTTAAAATTTCCGGGTCGGTGGTATCGGCGTGGCCGGTGCTCTCCACGATCAGTTCCTCGGAGAAGCCCTCCCTGCGCAGGTCGGCTTTGGCCATGTGCTCGGCGTTGCCGCCCAGCATGATGTCGGTGCCGCGGCCGGCCATATTTGTGGCGATGGTGACCGCGCCCTTTTTGCCCGCCTGCGCTACGATCTCGGCTTCCTTTTCGTGGTGCTTGGCGTTCAGAACCTCGTGCTTCACGCCGCGGCGGCTCAGCAGCTTGCTCAGCAGCTCGCTCTTTTCAATGGAAATGGTGCCCACCAGCACGGGCTGGCCCTTTTCATGGCACTCGATGATCTGCTCGATAACGGCGTTGAACTTGGCCGGTTCGGTTTTGTACACCACGTCGTTGTAGTCGGTGCGGGCCACGGGCTTGTTCGTGGGCACCTCCACCACCTGCAGGCCGTAGATCTCCTCAAACTCGGCGGCCTCCGTCTGTGCGGTGCCCGTCATGCCGGAGAGCTTTTCGTACATGCGGAAATAGTTCTGGAACGTGATGGTGGCCAGCGTGCGGCTCTCGCGGGCGACGGTGACGCCCTCCTTGGCCTCGATGGCCTGGTGCAGCCCCTCATTGTAGCGGCGGCCCAGCATCAGGCGGCCGGTGAATTCGTCCACGATGATGACCTCGCCGTCGCGCACCACATAATCCACGTCCCGCTTCATCACGCCCCGCGCCTTGATGGCCTGGTTGATGTGATGCTGCAGCGTCATGTTCGCGCCGTCGGCCAGATTTTCAACATTGAAATACTTTTCAGCCTTGGCAATGCCGCTGGCGGTAAGCGTGGCCGTCTTTTTTTTCTCGTCCACAACATAATCGCCGTCCACCTGCTCGTCCTGGTCCTCTTTGTCGTCCAGCTCGGCCACGACGGTGGCCTTCAGGCCCTTGGCAAAATTATCGGCCAGCTTGTACAGATCGGTGCTTTTATCGCCCTCGCCGCTGATGATGAGCGGCGTGCGTGCTTCGTCGATGAGGATGGAGTCCACCTCGTCCACGATGGCGTAATAATGCCCGCGCTGCACCATCTGCTCTTTGTAGGTGACCATGTTGTCGCGCAGGTAATCGAAGCCGAATTCATTGTTGGTGCCGTAGGTGATGTCGGCATTGTAGGCGGCGCGGCGTTCCTCGCCTGTGACGCCGTGGATGATGAGCCCCACCGAAAGACCCAAAAATTTATACAGCTTTCCCATCCACTCGCTGTCGCGTTTGGCCAGGTAATCGTTCACGGTGACGACGTGCACGCCCTTGCCGGTGAGCGCGTTCAGATATACGGGCAGCGTGGCGACAAGCGTTTTGCCCTCGCCGGTTTTCATCTCGGCGATGCAGGCGCGGTGCAGCACGATGCCGCCCACCACCTGTACGGGAAAGTGTTTCATGCCCAGCACGCGCCAGCTTGCCTCGCGGCATACGGCAAAGGCGTCGGGCAGAATGTCGTCCAGCGTTTCGCCCCCTGCCAGACGCTCCCGGAGCGCGGGCGTCATCGCCTGCAGCTCGCGGTCGGTCATGGCCTGGTACCGGGCCTCCAGCGCCAGCACCCTGTCCGCGATGGGCTGTATCTTCTTGAGCTCCTTCGTGGAAAAGGAGCCGAACAGTTTTTCAAAAAAAGACAAATTTTTCACTCACCTTCCGCGCGGCGCGCCGCCGCACAATTCCACTTTATAATACTACTTTATAGAATACGGTGTCAAACCAAACCGTCCAACTTCGTACAAACAAACGGTGAAGCTGCAAAAACCGTGCGCATCCGCGCGTTCGGACACAAAAAAGCGCCCGCGGATGCGGGCGCGCCAAAAGGTGAAACGGTTCACTTTTCGCCGAACATATTAAAGCGGAACAGCCTGCGCTGGTCCTCGGGGTCGGAGCACTCCAGCTTCGCCTCCGCGATGCTGCCGCCCTCGATCAGCTTGGTAAAGCCGATGAGCTGGCACAGCCTGCTTTTCAGGTTCAGGCGGTCGCCTTCGGGCGTTACCATAAACACATCGCCCTTGCAGGCGGCAAGAACCTCGTTGAATTCTTTCAGGTCGATATCATGCATATCAACAGATGCCATGACCGCATATCTCCTCTCACAATTCTATTTTCCACAACTTCCGTTTGACAGGCCGACGTTCCCCTGTCAACCACAGTATAGCATGTGAATCGTTAATGTCAACAAATTTATAGAAAACTTTTTGTAATATTATACAAAACGGAAGCGAAGACAGCGGCAACCGGGCAAAAGCGCACAATGGGGGAAAAAGTTTTGATTTTCGGTCCCACGCACTTGCAATGCAGCAGCGCTTTCTTTATAATATAGGATAGCGCAAATGTGAAATAACTGTCAAAAGAGAAACACAAAAGAACATCACAAAGGAGCATCACTATGACTTATTCTCATGAAGTAGAACGTATGTGTCCGCTCACGAAAGGCCCGAACCATGGGCCGGCCCCCATCCCGGAGGAGGGCCAGTGGGTAAAGGCATATCAGATCTCTGATATCAGCGGCCTGACGCACGGCGTTGGCTGGTGCGCGCCGCAGCAAGGCACCTGCAAGCTGACGCTGAACGTGAAAAAGGGCGTTATCGAGGAAGCGCTGGTGGAGACCATCGGCTGCTCCGGCATGACCCATTCCGCCGCCATGGCGGGCGAGATCCTGCCCGGCAAGACCATTCTGGAGGCGCTGAACACAGACCTTGTGTGCGACGCTATCAACGTGGCCATGCGCGAGCTGTTCCTGCAGATCGTCTACGGCCGCAGCCAGACCGCGTTTTCCGACGACGGCCTGCCTGTCGGCGCCGGCCTGGAGGACCTGGGCAAGGGCCTGCGCAGCATGACGGGCACCATTTTCTCCACCAAGGCGAAGGGCGTGCGCTACCTGGAGCTGACCGAGGGGTATATCACAAAGGTCGCCGTCGACGAGAACGGCGAGGCCATCGGCTACCAGTTCGTCCGTCTGGGCAAAATGATGGAGGACATCCGCCACGGTGTGGACCCGAAGACCGCTTACGAGAAGAACATCGGCACCTACGGCCGCTTTGCGGACGCGCCGAAGTATATCGACCCGCGCGAAGAGTAAGAGAGGAGGAGAAGAACAATGGCTAAATTTGAAAGTCAAGAACGCCGCATGCCGAAAATCGAGGCATGCCTGAAAGCAAACGGCCTGGAGTCTCTGGACGCCTGCCGCGAGATGCTCCTCTCCAAGGGCATCGACGTTGACGCGATCGTCAAGGGTGTGCAGCCCATCTGCTTTGAGAACGCCGTCTGGGCGTACACGCTGGGCACGGCCATCGCCGTGAAGCGCGGCCTGAAGAGCGCCGCCGACTGTGCCGCCGCCATCGGCGAGGGCCTGGAGGCCTTCACCATCCCCGGCTCGGTGGCCGAACAGCGCGCCGTGGGCCTTGGCCACGGCAACTTGGGCGCCATGCTTCTGCGCGACGAGACCAAGTGCTTCGCCTTCCTGGCCGGCCACGAGAGCTTTGCCGCCGCCGAGGGCGCCATCGGCATCGCCCGCACCGCCAACAAGGCCCGCAAGGAGCCGCTGCGCGTTATCCTGAACGGCCTGGGCAAGGACGCCGCCTATATCATCAGCCGCATCAACGGCTTCACCTATGTGGAGACGGATTACGACTTCAAGACCGGCGAGCTGAAGGTCGTGCGCGAGAAGGCTTTTTCCGACGGCGAACGCGCCGCGGTGAAGTGCTACGGCGCCAACGACGTGCTCGAGGGCGTTGCCATTATGAAGAAGGAGGGCGTTGAGGTGTCCATCACGGGCAACTCTACCAACCCCACCCGCTTCCAGCACCTGGTTGCCGGCACCTATAAAAAATGGGCGATGGAGAACGGCAAAAAATACTTCTCCGTGGCCTCCGGCGGCGGCACGGGCCGCACGCTGCACCCGGACAACGTGGCCGCGGGCCCCGCTTCCTACGGCCTGACGGACTCCATGGGCCGTATGCACGGCGACGCACAGTTCGCCGGCTCCTCCAGCGTTCCCGCGCACGTGGAGATGATGGGCCTGATCGGCATGGGCAACAACCCCATGGTGGGCGCCACCGTGGCCTGCGCCGTGGCTGCCAGCCAGGCGTAAGCGTCCCGGCAAAATACAGCACAAAAGGCAGCGGCCGCCCCTTGCGGGGCGGCCGCTGTTTTATGTTCTGCCGCACTCGCGGACGGCGGGGCGTGGGGCGGTATTTCGCTTCTGCAGAAAGGCAAAAGCGCCGCAGCCGGTCAGCCGGCCGCCGCAAGGGCGTACAGAAGCGCCAGTGCGGCAACATTGACTGCGGAAAAGATGAGCAGATAGCGCCGTGTGCCGCCCGGCGCGGAGCGGGCATAAAGCTTGAGGGAAATCAGGCTTGCGAGAGAGGCAATGGGCGTGCCGAGGCCGCCAAGGTTCGTGCCCGTCAGCAGGGCGCGCCAGTCCTGTGAAAAGCCCGCAAGAAGGACGGCGGCGGGCACGTTGCTGACGACCTGGCTGGCCAACACACAGGTGGGCAGCGCGTGCTTGTCCATAAGAGCGGAAAGAAGCGCGTTCACCCCGCCGATCTTTCCCATGTTGCCCGCGAAAATAAAGAAAAATACAAATGTGAGCAGCAGGCTGTAATCCACTTCCCGAAAAAGGTCCCGCATGAACAGCATAAGCATGGCCAGTACCACAGCCGTCAGGAGCTGGTATGGTGCCACACGGAATACGCACAGCAGGCACAGCACGAACAGTACGCTCAGCGCGGGCAGGCGGCGCGTGTTGTATCCGTGCACATCTCCCATGGCGACGGTGACGGCCCGGGGCGGCACGAACAGCACGCCCATGCACAGCAGCGCAAGGCTGGCCGCCGCAAGGGGCAGCATGGTGCGGAAAAAATCGGCGGGGGACAGGGCAAAACGATTGTAGAGAAAAAGATTCTGCGGATTGCCAACAGGCGTGGCCATGCTGCCGAGATTGGCCGCGACGGTCTGCAGTACGATGATGTACGGAGCATAGGCGGAAGCATCGGCCATGTTCAGAATCAAGATGGCAAAGGGGACGAAGGTGAGCAGGGCCACATCATTGGTGACGAGCATGGAACTGAAAAAAGGCAGCAGCACCAGCATGAGCGCCAGAAAACGCAGTGTCTTTTTACCGCGAAGCAGGCGCAGCGCCAGCGCCTCGAACAGACCGCAGCCACGCAGCCCGGCCACGACGGCCATCAGGCAGAAAAGCAGGCACAGCACGCGGAAGTCGAAATAGGAAATATACGCCGCGGAGGGCGGCACAAAAAGAGTGGAGGCCAGCGCGGCCAGCGCCGCGCAGCAGAGAACGGCCTCCCTGCGGATAAAGTTCAAAATGCGGGCGGGAGAGAGATGCATGGGGTACGCTTCCTTTCGTGAAATCCGTATCCATTATCATAACATATTTTTGTGCGATATCCAGTGCCGAAGCCCCAAATTTGCGGGAGAAACACTGGAACCGACGCTGCGTTCCCGCCCGCCGCGCCGGGAAAGGCATTTGCAATTGTGCAAAACGACTGCAAAACGCAAGGGCAGAACGCGCTTTCTGTTGAAAATGGAAAAATAAATAATATGCAAAATATTCACTTGACTTTGCATATTTATGCATGTATACTAAGACTCAGACAACAGGCCGGCCGCAGCGGTCGCCGCTGCGAAACGCCCGCCTGCAAATATGCACTTGTTGAAAGAGGAGAATGGTACTTATGAAAAAGCTTGTAGCAGTATGCATGGCGCTTGTAATGGCGCTGGGCCTCGCCGCCTGCGGCGGTTCCGGCTCTTCCGGCTCCGCTCCCGCGGCTTCGTCCGGCGCGGTAAGCGCTCCGGCCGCGTCCGGCACGTCCGCTTCCGAAGCCGACGACGGCATCGCAATGACGGGCGGCAATGTGGAGGAGCACAGCGTGGAGGCCATCAAGGCCAAGGGCGTGCTCGTTGTAACGACAGAGGCCGGCTATGCGCCGTTTGAGTTCCTGGACGAGAACGACAATGTCGTGGGCCTGGACGCTTCCCTGGCGCAGGCGCTGGCAGATGATCTGGGCGTTGAACTGGATATACAGAACATCGCGTTCGATTCCGTTGTGGCTGAGGTCCAGGCGGGCAACGCCGATATGGCCATCGCGGGCCTTACGCCCAACGCAGACCGCAAAAAGAGCGTGGACATGAGCGATATGTACTATGCCGGCGGCCAGTGCATGCTGGTGCTGGAGGAAAACCTGGACAAATATGCCACCAAGGAAAGCCTGGCCGGCGCGGTGATGGCCACTCAGAAAGCCGCCCTGCAGGAGACGCTGATGGCGGAGCAGTTCCCCGATGCAGAGCCCCTGCTTTTGCCGGACTTCCCCCAGTGCATCGCCAACCTGGAGAACGGTGAGTGCGCGGCTGTGATGATCGACGAGATCAGCGCCGAGCAGTTTATCGAACAGTATGAGAAAATGGGCGTGAATTTGGCCATCGGCAAGGTGCCTGTGGAGATCGATCCCGAAGAGGGCGGCAACGCTGTGGCTGTGATGAAGGGCAACACCGATCTGCTGGATTGGGTGAACGAGCGCATCGCGGCATATGAGGCCGAGGGCCTGCTGGAGCAGTGGTTCCAGGAAGCGCAGGAGAAGGCTGCTTCCATGGGCATCGAGTAAGCTGCGGGACATCGCATTGAATTTGATACGCGGCGGAGGGCGCGTCCCTCCGCCGCGGTCTTTGTGTTTCTGCCGCCCCGCGGGCGGAGAATGCCGTTTTACCACGAAGGAGGATACGATGTTTTCATTTGAGCGAATGCTGAAAATATGGGAAAAGTACGGCCATATGTACTGGAACGGCCTTGGCTATACGCTGCTGTTCGCATTTGTGAGCGTGCTGATGGGCCTTGTGCTGGGGCTCGTGCTGGCGTCCGGCCGTATGGCCAGCGTACAGTCCCGCGACAATCTGGCAGTCAAGGCGCTCAAGGCTGTTGCCAAATTTTTTTGTACCGCATATGTGGAGGTGTTCCGTGCCACGCCGATGCTGGTGCAGGTGTTCATCATCTACTACGGTCTGGGCAATGTTTTCAAGCTGCCGGATTCCAGCCTCAACCGCATGTTCTGGGGCATGGTGGCCGTCGGCCTCAACTCCGCGGCATATATGTCGGAGGTCATCCGCTCCGGCATCGGCGCGGTGCCCGGCGGCCAGATGGAGGCCGCGCGCTGCATCGGCATGAGCCACTGGAAGGCTATGCGCCATGTGATCCTGCCCCAGGCGGTGCGCAACATCCTGCCCGCCATGTGCAACGAGTTCGTCACCATCATCAAGGAGACCAGTATCCTGGGCATGGTGGGCATTGTAGAGCTGATGTTCCGCGCCCAGTCCATCGCCAAGCAGACCTATATTTTCCTGGAGCCGTATGTCATCGCGGCCATCATGTATTTTATCATTGTGTTCCCGCTGTCGAAGATCATCGCGGCTGTGGAAAGGAGGATGAGCAAGAGTGTCACCCGCTAAAGGAGAAAAACTCATTGAGGTCAAGGGCCTGGAGAAGCACTTCAAGCATGTGGAGGTGCTGCGCGGTATCAACATCGACATCTGCAAGGGCGACGTGGTGGCGGTCATCGGGCCGTCCGGCTCGGGCAAATCCACGTTTTTGCGCTGCCTGAACCTGTTGGAGGAGCCCACGGGCGGACAGATCGTGTTTGAGGGCGTGGACATTACCTCCAAGGAGACAAAGATCGACCAGATGCGCCAGAAGATCGGCATGGTGTTCCAGCAGTTCAATCTGTTCACCAACATGACGGTGCTGGACAACGTGAGCGCGGGGCCGGTGCTGGTAAAAGGAATGAAGAAAGACGAGGCCCGCAAGCTGGCCCAGAGCTTGCTGGAGCGCGTGGGCCTGGGCGACCGCGGCGGCGCGTATCCCATTCAGCTCTCCGGCGGCCAGCAGCAGCGTGTGGCCATTGCCCGCGCGCTGGCCATGCAGCCGGACGTGATGCTGTTCGACGAGCCCACCAGCGCGCTGGACCCGGAGATGGTACACGAAGTGCTGGACGTTATCCAGCAGCTTGCCCGGGAGGGAATGACCATGGTGGTCGTCACCCACGAGATGGGCTTTGCCCGCGAGGTGGCGAACCGCGTGGTGTTCATCGACGAGGGCGTTATCATGGAGGAGGCCGCTCCGGCGGAGTTCTTCGGCAGCCCCAAAAACCCGCGTTTGAAGGATTTTCTCGGTAAGGTGCTGTAAAGCGCCCGGAAAACAAGTGCAAAAAAACAGCGCCGCTCCAAAGATGTGCCTTTGGAGCGGCGCTGTTTGCATATGCTTTTTTGTGCGGCGTTTGCCAGAAAGCGCTCAGAACAGGCCGCTGATGACGCCGTTTTCGTCCACGTCGATGCCCTCGGCCGCGGGCTTTTTGGGAAGGCCGGGCATCGTCATGATATTGCCCATCACCACAACGACGAAGCCCGCGCCCGCAGAGAGGCGCAGCTCCCGCACGGTCATCGTGAAGCCGGAGGGCGCGGCCAGCAGCGAGGCGTCGTCCGAGAAGCTGTACTGCGTCTTGGCGATGCACACGGGCAGGCGGCCAAAGCCGCCCGCGTCCAGCTCCGCAAGCTGCTTTTTTGCGGCGGCGGAAAACGCCACATCCGCCGCGCCGTATATGTTTTTGCATACCGCGCGGACCTTGTCCGCCACGGGCGCGTCGTCCGGATAGGTGAAGCGCACCGGACGTTTTTCCAAAATGCCCAGCACATCCTCGGCCAGCTCCAGGCCGCCCGCTCCGCCTTTTGCAAACACCTCGCTCAGCGCGCAGGGCACACCTAGCCGGGCGCACAGGTCCCGCAGGTACTGGTGCTCCTCGGGGCTGTCGGTGGGGAAGGCGTTGATGGCCACGCACACCGGCATGCCGAATTTGCTCTGCATGTTTTCCACATGGCGGGCCAGGTTCGCGCTGCCGGCCTTCAGATATTCAAGGCTGGGCACGCCCAGCTCTGCCTTGGGGCAGCCGCCGTGGTGCTTGAGCGCGCGCACCGTGGCAACGACCACAACGGCGGAGGGCTCGATGCCGGACAGGCGGCACTTGATGTCGAGGAATTTTTCCGCGCCCAGGTCCGCGCCGAAGCCCGCCTCGGTGACGACATAATCTGCCAGCTTCATGCCCAGCTTTGTGGCGATGACGCTGTTGCAGCCGTGGGCGATGTTGGCGAACGGCCCGCCGTGCACCAGCGCGGGCGTGTGCTCCAGCGTCTGCACCAGGTTCGGGTCAAAAGCGTCCTTCAGCAGCGCGGCCATGGCGCCCGCCGCGCCGATCTGCTCCGCCGTGACGGGCGCGCCCGCATACGTGTAGCCCACTACGATGCGGCCCAGGCGGGCCTTCAGGTCGGCCAGATCGGTGGCAAGGCAGAAAATGGCCATCACCTCGCTTGCAACGGTGATGTCGAAGCCGTCCTCACGCGGCGTGCCGTTGGCCTTGCCGCCCAGGCCGTCGGTGATGAAGCGGAGCTGGCGGTCGTTCATGTCTACGCAGCGCTTCCAGGTGATGCGCCGCGGATCGATGTTCAGCGCGTTGCCCTGATAAATATGGTTGTCCACCATGGCGGCCAGCAGATTGTTGGCCGCGCCGATGGCGTGAAGATCGCCTGTGAAGTGCAGGTTGATGTCCTCCATGGGCACCACCTGTGCATACCCGCCGCCCGCGGCGCCGCCCTTTACGCCGAACACGGGGCCGAGGCTGGGCTCCCGCAGCGCGAGGACGACGTTTTTGCCCATTCGGTGCAGCGCGTCCGCCAGGCCCACGCTGGTGGTGGTTTTGCCCTCGCCCGCGGGCGTGGGGCTGATGGCCGTTACAAGAATGACTTTGGCGTCCTTTTTTTCGGCCAGCTTTTTCACAAGGCGGTGGTCCGCCTTGGCTTTGTACTTTCCGTAGGGGATCAGGCTCTCGCCGTTCAGCCCCAGCGACGCGGCCACGTCGGAAATGGGTTCCAAAACGGCTTCCTGCGCGATCTGGATATCGGTTTTCATGCAAACGCTCCCTTTTTCACTCCCGTTTTTGCGGCGCGCGTAAAATATACACGCCGTTCGCATAAAATTTTAACAAATTTCTGATATGATTACAAGGGAAGAGGCCTTTCAATTGACTTTTTGCCCCGTAAAAGTTAGAATGGTATATATTGTGAGAGTAGAGGGAGAACAGGAATGGATATCCAGATCATTGTAGACAGCTGCTGCGATCTTACCCCCGCGCTGCGCAACCTGCTGCGCGTGTCTGTCGCAAGCCTGAAGATCGACGTGGGGAGCATCCACTATGTGGACGACGAGCGCATCGACACAAAAAAGCTCATCGCGGACATGAAGGCGTATAAAAACGCTCCCTCCACAGCCTGCCCCTCGCCGGATGAATACGCCGCGCTGATGGAAAAAAGCGAGGAGAGCTTTGTGGTGACGCTCTCCGGCAAGCTGTCCGGCAGCTATAACGCCGCCTGCGTTGGCCGGGAGATGGTGCTGGAGCGAAGCCCGGAAAAGAAGATTCATATTTTTGACTCCGAGAGCGCGTCCGCAGGCGAAACGCTCATCGCCCTGATGCTGCGCGACCGCATCGACGGCGGGCATTCCTTCGAGGACATCGTCGCCGAGATGACAGCGTTCATTGCGCGGATGAAAACGCGCTTCGTGCTGGAGGACCTTTCCAACCTTGTGAAAAACGGCCGCATCTCCAAGGTGGCGGGCCTTTTGAGCGGCATGCTTTCGCTGCGGCCCATCATGGGCGACGACGGCCACGGCAGCATCGCGGCCATCGAAAAGGTGCGCGGCACCCAGAACGCCATGCGCCGTCTGGTGGAGCTCATCGCCGAAGGCACGCGGGAGGCCGCAGCCTCCAGCCTGACGATGGTGCTGAGCTACTGCAACTGCCCCGAGCGCGCCCTGATGCTGAAAAAGGAATTTCTGGAAAAATGTGCGGCACTGCGCGAGGTGATCCTGGTGCCCACCAGCGGCCTGTCCACGGTATACGCTTACGACGGCGGCATCGTGCTGGCTTACTGAAAAATGTGAAACAACAGCCGCCGGGAGGCGGGCGTATGCCCGTTCCCGACGGTTGTTTTTTGCGTATAAGCCCGGGAATGAAACAAATCTGATACATTCATCCGTTACTCTGATGGTAGAAACTGATGCAAGGGGGGAAGCGGCATGAACCGCATCCTGATCGTAGAAGACGAAGTACCAATCGCCCAGCTCATTGAAATGAGCCTGGCGCGGGCAGGTTATCAATGCGAGGCCGTCAACGACGGCTGCGCGGCGGCGGATAAGATCGAACAGAACGATTACGACCTGGTGCTGCTGGATATCATGCTGCCCGGGCTGGACGGCTATGAGCTGCTGGAGTATCTGCGGCCCATGGGCACGCCTGTCATTTTCATCACGGCTAAGGGCACTCTGGGCGACCGGGTGCGCGGGCTGAACCTGGGCGCGGATGATTACATCGTGAAGCCGTTTGAGGTGGCGGAACTGGTGGCGCGGGTGGAAAGCGTGCTGCGCCGTACCGGGCGCGGCGGCGCGCTGCTGCGCGCGTGGGACGTTACGGTGGACACCGTGGCGCGCAGCGCCACCAAGGCGGGCGTGCCGGTGGCCCTCACGCCCCGGGAATTCGACCTTCTGGAACAGCTTTTGCGCAACCGGGGCGCGGCACTGTACCGCGACGTGCTGTTCGAGCATGTTTGGGGCGGCGAGATGGATGACGGCACGCGCACGCTGGACCTGCACATCCAGCGCCTGCGCAAAAAGCTGGGTTGGCAGGAGCATATCAAGACCGTCTATAAGGTGGGGTATCTTCTGGAAATGGAGGGAGAGCCGTGAAAAAAGAAAAGCGCGCCCGCGCCAGGCGGACGGGCGCGCAGGCGGCGGAAAGCGGCGCGGCCCGCCCGGCAGGCGGCGCCGGAAAGACGCTCCGTGCACTGGGCTTTGCCCAGAAGCTGACGCTGGCCATGCTTCTGGTGCTGGCCATGGCGCTCTCGCTGGGGGGCGCGGTGGTACTGGCCGGAAACTTCGACGATGCTCTGAACGAGGCGGGCCAGCAGGCGGAGGTGCAGCATCTGCTGCAATGCTATGCGCTGGAATCCGACCTGTTGGACGTGGCCGCGCGGGGCGAGACCGTGACGGACAGCCATCTGGCGCGCTACGGCAGCTCGCTGGAGGATTATGTGGGCGGAAAGCTGGTGGCCCTGTACCGCGGTGACGCGGCGGCACAGGGCGGGACGTCCTCCGCCGCGGCGGAGACGGAAACGGAAGCACAGGCGGCTTCCGATGCAGAGCGGCAGCCCGCGGCGCTGCGCACGGTGTATACCTCGTTTCCCTGGGACGAGGGCCCTACGGGCCAGACGGATACTTACCGCATGCACCGGGACGGCGGCAGGACGTATATGCTGTTCGAGGCGGAGGTGGAGACCGTGGGCAATCCGCCCGTCACGCTGCTGACGGGACACGACGTGACCAGCGTGTTCGCCGCGCGGGACCGTGCGCTGCTGCGCTTCTGGGAAATGGAACTGGTGGTGCTGGTGTGCGCGGGCGCGATGATCGCGCTGCTGTCCCGCTGGCTGACAAAACCGCTGGCGCGTCTGACACAGGCGAGCGAAAGCATTGCGGGCGGCGCGTACGGCGAGCGCACGGGCCTTTCGGGCGGGGACGAGATCGGCGTGCTGAGCCGAAGCTTTGACGCTATGGCGGCCGCCGTGCAGGAAAAGGTAGATGCGCTGGAGCTGTCGGTGCGCCAGCGCGAGGACTTTATGTCCGCGTTCACGCACGAGCTGAAAACGCCGATGACGGCGGTCATCGGTTATGCGGACACGCTGCGCAGCATGCAGTGCGAGCCGGAGCAGCAGCAGCGGGCGGCGAACTATATTTTCAGTGAAGCGCGGCGCGTGGAGGCGCTTTCGGAAAAGTTGCTGCAATTGCTGGGCCTGCGGGAGCAGGCGCCCGCGCTGGAGCCGCTGGAACTGGAGCGCGTGTTCGCACGCGCCAGGGCGGCGCTGGGGCCGTCCGTTGCGCCGGTGGAGCCGGTGTTCCAGCCCGCGCCGGGCGTGCGGGTGCGGGGCGACGCCGATCTGCTGGTGGACCTGCTTTACAATCTTGTGCAGAACGCGGCCCGTGCCAGGCCCAAGGACGGCCGCGTGTCCATCGGCTGGCACACGGCGGCGGAAGGCCAGGGCGTGGACGTGACGGTGCGCGACACCGGCTGCGGTATCCCGGCCGCGGCGCTGGCGCGTGTGACGGAGCCGTTTTACATGGTGGATAAATCCCGCGCGCGGGCGGGCGGCGGCAGCGGCATGGGGCTGGCCCTGTGCGAGAAGATCGCCGCGCTGCACGGCGGGCGGCTGCAAATTGAAAGCGTTGAAGGGGAGGGCACCGCGGTGACGGTGCGCCTGCCTGCGGCAGACGGCAAAGAAGGAGGCGCGGCAGTGTGAACAAATGGAAGAAATGGTTCGCGCGCCCCGCGGCCGCGGTGCTGTGCACGGGCGTTTTGGCGCTGGCCCTCTCGGCCGTGCCCGCCCTGACGCTGTGGCTGGGCGACGCGGGGCTGCTGGCCCAGCCGCACGCGCGCACGCAGAAAGCGGGCGCGCTGGCGCTTACGGGCGAGGATATGTATTTAACGCGGGTGCTGAAAAAATACAGCCGGCGCGGAAGCCTGAGCGGTTACCAGCGGGCGGGAACCAGCCCGGATTCCATGTATTATGTCGAGCCGGACGGCTTGCTCTTCCATGTGGAGGAACTGGCGTCGGCGGGCGTGCTGCCGGAGGAGTGGGCCGCCTATTTTATGGATCAGATTGGACTGTCCACGTATCAGAGCGAGGATAGCCTGGGCTTTGTCAACTACATAAGCTATGGCCGTCGGGATGAAAATCTGGGCTATTATATCATTGGCGTCACTGTGGAGAGCCAGTCCCAAAAGGTGGTGGGGCTCTGGGGTACGGCAGAGGAGTGGGCGGGCCTGCCGGAGCCCGACGCGCCGGCGGTGCTCGCGGCCTACAAAACATACCTCGGCATGGACAGCCTGGCAGACTGGGCCGGGCCGGAGGGTACGAAATATGCAGAGAACGGTCTGTATTCCGCCTCGGCCGGGCTGCTGCTCGCCTGCCAGAGCGGGTTTTATGTTGCATATCCCGATTATACATTTGAAGCCGGAGGCGACCAGCAGCGTATGTATTTCAGCCTGAGCGCGGCGTCCGTGGAAGAAAGCACCGTGCGCGGCTGGCAGGAATATCAGCGTTCCTTCGGCGCGGGGGCATTCAGACAAGCGGATGCGGACACGGCGCGGCTGCAGGAGGAGCAGCCGGAAGAGGAGGCGATGGGATGAAGCGGATTTTTGCACTGTGCCTTGTCCTGGCGCTGCTGGCAGGATGCGCGCCCGCCCCCAACGCCCCTTCCTCCGGCGCGCCGGCCTCCTCCCAAACGGTGCAGGAGCCGCCCGCGCCCACGTTCGCCGTAGGTGTGCTGGACACTGTGCAGTGGAGCGGCTATGGAACGGGAAGCAACGGCGGCGACGCTTATTACGAACTGGCTGTGCTGGCCGAGAACGCCGCCGGGCCGGACGGCCTTACCCGGCGCGTATCCATGCTTTTACGTACGGATTACGCTACGCTGACGCAGGCGCCGCTGTGCAGCGTGCCGGGCTGCGGCCACAGTGACGCCGCGTGCCCGGCGTACATAGAGGGAAACAATATAGCGGTTGCGGCCATTGGCGGGAACGTCTACCTGATGGGCTCCGTGTATGGGACGTGGTTTGTACAAAACGCAGCCTCATCGGCGGCCGCGGCTTATATCGACGTGGTGGACGCTTCCGGCGCCCGGCGCAAAAGGGTGATGGAATTCCCCCAGGGCTGGGAGGTGTACAGCGATTCTTTCTCCTACACGGACGGCGGAGCGCTGTACGGAAGCTATTACGACCATAGCGAAAATGTCTCCGGCGGCGTGCGGGTAGACCTGGCCACCGGGGAATATACGGTATTTGAGACAGGCGGAGACAGTATATTGGGCGTGTCCGGCAGCAGCTTCCTCATGCGGCATTATGAATATCCGCTGGATGACGGCGTTTATCCCGGCGTGGCTGTCGGCGAGGCAGAGCAGGTGCGGGGCCAGCAGATGGACGAATGGCTGGTGCAGTATGATTTGGCCGCAGGCACGCGGATGCGCCTCGGCAGCCCGCAGATGGATTGGTATGGGGAGTACGATGGCTACGGCTATCTTGGCGGCATGTATGTGCGGGACGGCAAGCTGTACCAGATGTTCATTCAGGATGATGACGGGGACGCCTCTCTGAAAACACTTTTGGAACGGGATATTTTTAACGGTACGCAGCGGGCGCTGGCTTCGTTCCGGCCGTCGGCCTCCGTACCATGGCTGGACTTTGGTCTTCATGATATACTTCCGGCATGCTGCGGCGAACAGGAACCGTATTTATGGGCGGGTGCTTTCAGCACAAGCGGCGCGGGCTGTGTCCCGGCCTATTTGATCGATGTGCGGGACGGGCAGCTGCGCGAAGTTTTGCTGCGGGCTGAAGAACCGTATACGGGCGGGGAAACGGCGGCCTTGCCGCTGGCCCGGACGAACGGCGGTTTATGGCTGGTGCCGGTGGCGGCAATGGAGGACCCGTGGGGCGGGATGCGCCGGTCCTATGCCCTCGCCGCGCCGGAGACCGTGTTTGCCGGCAGCGGGGAGCTGCAGTATATCCGGATGTGGACGCCGCCCGATGCAATGGGATGATTTTTGGAAGAGGCGGCGCCCTCCGGCGTCAATATGCCGATGACGGCGGCCTGTGGTCTTTTCCTCACAGGCCGCTGTTTTTTCTTTCTTTCCGTTGCCTTGCACTTTGTTTGGTAGTATAATAATTTTATATATGGTTTTTGGGAGGCTTTGCCTTTGCATTATCTGGATAACGCCGCCACCACACGCGTGGCTGACACCGTGGCCGACACAGCGGACGCGGTGCTGCGCGCCCATTACGCCAACCCGTCCTCGCTGTACGCGCCCGGCGCGCAGAGCGAGTTCGTTTTGTCCGGCGCGCGGGAAACGGTGGCCGCGTCCCTGGGCGCGCAGCCGGGGGAGATCGTGTTCACGGCCTGCGGCTCCGAGGGCAATAACCTTGCTGTTCTGGGCGCGGTGAAGGCGCGCGCCGCCTGGGCGGACCACATTGTCGTCACGGGCTACGAACACCCCAGCGTGCAGAACCCCGTGGCCGCGCTGGAAAAAGAGGGCTGGCGCGTCACCGTCGTGAGGCCGGACGCCTCCGGCCATGTGGACGCCGGGGCGCTGGTACGGGCCGTCGGCTCCAAAACAGCCCTCGTCACAGCCATGCATGTAAACAATGAGGTCGGTTCCATTCTGGACGTGGCCGCGCTGGCCAAAGCGGTGAAGGAAAAAAACAGCCGCACGGCCGTACACATCGACGGCGTACAGGCGTGGGGCAAGGTCCCGCAGCGGCTGAACGGAACGGCCATCGACAGCTACGCGGTGTCCGGGCATAAGATCCACGCGCCCAAGGGCGTGGGCGCGCTGTATGTGCGCCGCGGCTACAATCTGGCCCCCGTGTTTCTGGGCGGCGGGCAGGAACAAAAGCGCCGTCCGGGCACCGAAAACGTGGCCTATATCGCCGCCATGGCCAGGGCTATTGAACGGATGCTGGCGGACGGAGGCCGCGCCGGGCGCATCGCGGCGCTGAATAAAACGCTGCGGGACGCGCTGGCCGGAATGCCGGGTATTGTGCTGAACAGCCCGGCGGACGCGCTGCCCGAACTTGTGAATTTCTCGGTGGAGGGCGTCAAAAGCGAGACGATGCTCCATTTCCTTGAGAGCCGGGATGTGTATGTATCCAGCGGCTCGGCATGCAGCAGAGGCGAGGCCAGCCATACGCTGACGGCCATGGGCCTGCCGAAAAGCCGTGTGGACACCGCACTGCGCGTCTCGTTTTCCGGCGAGAGCACACCGGAGGATGTGCGTGCGCTGCTGGACGCGCTGGCCGAGGGCATGCGTACGTTGGCGAAAATACGCCGCTGACGGGGGGCGGACGCGCCCGCCCGGCAGAAACTCGCGGCTTTGTTTTCTTGTGGAAGCGCCCGTAAGGGCGGCCGCCTTTACTTTAACGAAAGGGAATTTTGCAGAATATGAAAGAGATCATTCTGGCCTATCAGGGCGAAATGTCGCTGAAGGGGCTCAACCGCGCCACCTTCGAGAGCGTGCTGCTCAAGACCATGCGCCGCCGCCTGAAATCCCTGGGGAATTTTAAAATCTACAAGGCGCAGAGCACGATGTACGCGGAGCCTGCGGGCGATGAGGACATCGACGCGGCGGAGGAGCGCATCGGCAAAATTTTCGGCATCGCGGCCATCAGCCGCGCAGCCGTGTGCCCCAAGGACTTTGCTGTCATTGCGGACACCGCGAAGGAATACCTGTGCGGCGCGCTGCGGGCGGCAAAGACGTTTAAGGTGAGCGCCAAGCGCTCGGACAAGACGTTCCCCATGGACAGCATGGAGATCGCCCGGGAGCTGGGCGGCGTGCTGCTGTCGGCGTATCCCCACCTCAAGGTGGACGTGCACCACCCGGACGTGAACGTGACGGTGGAGATCCGCGATTTTGCGGCGTATGTCCACGGCGGCAAAAAGCCCGGTGCGGGCGGCCTGCCGGTGTCCACCTCCGGCAAGGCGGCGCTGATGCTGTCCGGCGGCATCGACAGCCCGGTGGCCGCGTATATGATGGCGAAGCGCGGCCTTTCGCTGGCCTGCGTGCATTTCGCCAGCCCGCCCTATACCAGCGAGCGCGCCCGCATGAAGGTGCTGACGCTGGCCAAAAAGCTCACGCCCTATACCGGCAACCTGAACGTATATGTGGTGCCCTACACCGCCGCGCAGGAGCATATCCGCGACAACGCTCCCGAGGACCTGTTCACGGTGCTGATGCGCCGCAGCATGATGCGCATCACCAGGGTTCTGTGCGAAAAAGAGAGCGCGGACGCCATTGTCACGGGCGAGAGCCTGGCCCAGGTGGCCAGCCAGACGCTGAAGGCCATCGCCTGCACGGACGCGGCCCAGAGCCTGCCTGTGCTGCGCCCGTGCATCGGCATGGACAAAACGGAGATCACCGACATCGCACGGAAGATCGACACCTACGAGACGAGCATCCTGCCCTATGAGGACTGCTGCACCATCTTCACGCCGCCCCACCCGAAAACGAAGCCCCATCTGGATGAGATCGAGGCCGCGGAGGCGGGCATGCCGGGGCTGGCTGAGCTGGAGGCACAGGCCGCGGCGCAGGCTGAAGTGGTGTATGTGAACCTGTGAGCGGGTCTCTTTATTTTCTGCAAACCAGGGGATGACGAATATGGAAGCTGAGATCATTGCCGTCGGCACCGAGCTGCTGCTGGGCGATATCCTGAATACGAACGCGCAGTTTTTGAGCCGTGAACTTGCGGCGCTGGGCATTACCGTGCACTTTCAGACAGTGGTGGGCGACAATCCCGCCCGGCTGGAAAGCGTGGTGCGCCAGGCACGCGGCCGCAGCGACCTGCTGGTGTTTTCCGGCGGGCTTGGCCCCACGGAGGACGACCTGACCAAACAGACCGTGGCCCGCGCTTTCGGCGACACGCTGCGCTTTGATGAAGCGGAGCTGGAGAAGATCCGCGCGTTTTTCACGGCATGGGGCCGCACGATGCCCGAAAACAACAAAAAGCAGGCCATGGTGCCCACCCATGGCCGCAAGATCCCCAATGCCAACGGCACTGCGCCGGGCATGATCTTCGAGGACCAGGCCGCGCCCGGCAAATATGCCGTGCTGCTGCCCGGCCCGCCGAAGGAGCTGCAGCCCATGTTCCTGAACAGCGTCAAGCCTTGGCTGGCTGCCATGAGCGACAGCGTGCTGCACTCGGTGACGCTGCGCGTCACAGGCGTGGGCGAGAGCCATCTGGAAAGCAGGATCGGCCATCTGCTGGAAAACGCCAACCCAACGGCCGCCGTTTATGCCAAGACGGCGGAGGTCGTCATCCGCATCACGGCCAAGGCCGCGTCGGAGGACGAGGCCCGGCGCATGTGTTCGGACTATGCGAAGCATTTTTACGATATCCTGGGCGACTGCGTCTATGCCATGGACGCGGATTCGCTGGAGGAAGTGGTGGTGAAGGAGCTGGCCGCACGGGGCCTGACGGTGGCTACGGCGGAGAGCTGCACGGGCGGCATGCTGTCCCAGCGCATCACGGCCGTGCCCGGCGCAAGCGAGGTGTTCGCCTACGGCGCGTGCACCTATGCAAACGATATTAAGGAAAAAATGCTGGGCGTGCGGCATGAAACGTTGGAGGCATACGGCGCCGTATCGCCCGAGACAGCCGCCGAGATGGCCCGGGGCGTGCGCGAAGCCGCCGGAGCGGATCTCGGCGTGGGCGTCACAGGCATCGCGGGGCCGGGCGGCGGCACGCCGGAAAAGCCCGTGGGCCTTGTGTATCTGGCCGCTTGCAACGCCGATACCGTCTATGTGCAGAAGCTCGTTATCACGGGCCGCACGCGCGAGGTGGTGCGGCTGTCCAGCACGCAGCACGCGCTGGAGATGGTGCGCCGCCTGGCGCTGGGCCTGCCGCAGCCGGCCTGCACGGCCTTCCCGGCGGAGGAGCCGGCCCATCTGATGCAGAAAGGCACGCCTGCGCGGGACGTATAGCGCCCGCATGTAGCATACCAGAACCGCCGGAGCCGGCGTGAAAAAATAAAAAAGCGGCCCGGCGGCAAAGATCCCGGCGGGGCGGCAAGGAGGACACAGCATGCAACCTATGGAGAAGAATGTGGAAAAGCAATTGGTCGTGCGCACGTTTGAACCCGACATGAACGCGCTCAAGCAGACGGCAAAGCAGCTGGCCCACATGCAGGACACCAGCTTGAATCTGTACGGGCAGGCGGGCGAGGTGCTGATTGTTGTGACGGCGCGCGCGTATGCCCAGGCCGCCGCCACCGAGCTGACGGAGAACGTGGCCGAGCAGTTCGAGCTGGCGCTGGGCCCCGCGGCCTACGGCCGGGGCAAGGGAAGCCTTGCGTATTTTACGGCGGGCGAGCTGATCCAGAGCGAATCCACCATCGCTGCGGCGGATCCCGCCACGGGCGCGCTGCTGGCGGAGGAATTCTCCCACACCAAGCGCGGCCCCAGCGTATTTGATTTCGGCGACGGCAGCTACAACGATTCCCGCGTTGTGGCGAAGATCAAGAATGCCGTCTACAAATATGCCGAGGAGGGCAATGCGCCGCAGATCGCGGCGGCACGCGCGGCGGCGGCCGCCCGGTTCGCCCATGCGGATTTCGGCGTTGCCAGCGTGGGCATGGGCACCGGAGCCGAGGTGGTTTACCTGGCTGTGGCGCACCGGGGCTATGTGTATATCAAGCGCATCAAGAACGGCGAGGGCGCGGGTAAGGTGGTGGCGCTGTCGGCGCTGGACATGGTGCGCCGCCTGGCGCAGAAGCAGCCTGTGGACCGGGCGCGGATGTTCAAGGCGAACTCTGATTTTGACTGGAACGCACCGCTGAAAAAGCGCCGCTCCAGCAAATATGCCGCGCCCATCGCGGTGCTGGCCGTGCTGCTGGTTGCGCTGGCCGTGGCGTGCTGGTATTTCTTCACACACTTTTCACTGGGCGGCGGGAACGGCGCGGGCGGCGCGCTGCCTGTGAGCGGCAGCACCAGTGTCAGTGCCGGCGCCAGCACCAGGGAGCCGGCTTCCGCGCCGGGAACGGATGCATCCGTGAGCCAGCCCGCCGGGGACGGCGGCTCGGGCACGCCGGATGCGGGCGGAGCTTCCTCCACTCCCCAGAGCAGCGGAAACACGGGTGTGGTGCATCCCTTCGGCTGATGGTAAAAAAGCGCTTGCGGCGCGCTTGAAAGGCGGATGGCGCGGGCGGGAAAATCGACATGGAAGGTAGCCCACGGCTCACACGCGGCGCGCGGGCAAGCCAACATACCGAAGCCGTGCCGGCGACCACGCAAAAACCGCGCTTGCCAACAGGCCGAAAGCCGGCTGCCCCATACGACGGAAACGGCATGGCGACGGGCTTTTTACCGGTTGGCCGGCAAGCGTCTCCGCGCTTGCCAACACATTGTTATCTCAAGGCTGTTCCGGCGCGTTCCAACACGCCGCCAACAGAGACTTTGACACAAGGCCAACAACAATGGAATAAAGCAATAGAGAGTATGTGTGCGTGCGGGCGAAGAGCCTGCGCTGCGCCGAAGGGAAGCGTGAAAGCATGAAGCCGGTAATCGGGATCATCGCGGCCTGCACGCGGGAGGTGCACCCCGCCTATACCACAGGGCACGATTACGTGCGCGCGGTGGAACGCGCGGGCGGCCTTGCGCTGCTGCTGCCCGCCACGCCCGACGCCGTGAGCGCGGGCATGGCCCAGTGGCTGGCGCTGTGCGGCGGCTTTGTGCTGCCGGGCGGAGGCGACGTTGCGCCCACCTATTACGGCCAGAGCCCGGTGCCCCAGCTCACCAGCACCGACCGCCTGCGCGACAACGTGGAGCTGACGCTGTGCCGCGCCGCGGCGCAGCATAAAAAGCCGCTGCTGGGCATCTGCCGCGGCGCACAGGTGCTGAACGTGGCATTCGGCGGCACGCTGTGGCAGGACATCCCCGCGCAGTGCCGGGCGGCCATCTGCCATTATCAGGACAGTGCGGCGCGCGGCGAACTGTTCCACAGCCTGACGCTGGCGCCGGACAGCCTGCTGGCGCGTATCATGGGGCCGGGGCAGCACGAGTGCAACACGTTTCACCACCAGGCGGTGCGGGACGTTGCGCCGGGCTTTGCGGCGGCGGCACACGCGCCGGACGGCCTTGTGGAGGCGGTGGAAAGCGCGGACGGCCTTGCGCTGGGCGTACAGTGGCACCCGGAGAATCTTGCGCCCGAGCATCCGGACCATGCGGCTGTCTTCACCTGGCTGGTGGATGCGGCGGCCGGAGGCGCGCTCCTAAAGCGCTGAACAAGGCCCCCGCGCAGTTTTTTGCGTGACAAAAGCTGCGCTTTTTTGCCAAATGCTTGCACGCCCGTACACGCGCCGTTATAATGAAAATGGCTGTTCCCGTGCGGGAAAGGCCAAATAAAGAAAACAGGTGTGTGGATATGGAATTTTTACAGGATATCCTTGCGGCGATCGGCGTCGTGCTCAACGGCATCCCGCAGGGGCTGCTGGCGCTTTCCATGGGCTTTGCCTCGGTGCCGACGGCGCTGGGGTTTGGCGTGGGCGTTATCGGCTGCCTGCTGCTTGGTTCGGTGGCTCCGATCTCTTTCCAGGCCGAGACGATCGTGCTGGCGGGCACGATGGGCAAAAACATGCGCGAGCGCCTTTCGATGGTATTCTTCGCAGGCGTGACGATGGCTGCGCTGGGCGCGTGCGGGCTGCTTACGGCCATTGTGAACTTTGCGGGCGAAACCGTGCTGAACGCCATGATGGCGGGCGTGGGCCTGGTGCTGACGAAGCTGGCGCTGGGCATGATGAAGGAAAACAAATTGGTTGGCATTACCTCGGTGGTTACGGCGGTGCTGGTCTACTTCTTTCTGGGACAGAATCTGGTGTATACCATCGTCATCTCGCTGGTGGTGTCCAGCGCGGCGGCGAAGCTGGCCGGACAGGACATCGGCGGCGGCGTGGGCACGGCGGAAAAAATGGGCCGCCTGAAGCTGGAAAAACCCATTTTTAACCTGAGCGTACTGCGCGGTGCGCTGGCATTGGCCTGCCTGACCGTGGGCGCGAACATCGCGTTCGGCTCCATCACGGGCGGCATCGCGGGCGCCTCGCAGAATGTGGACCATCTTACGATCTATTCCGGCCTGGCCGACGCGGTGAGCGCGTTGTTCGGCGGCGCGCCTGTGGAGGCGATCATCTCCGCAACGGCGGGCGCGCCCCATCCCGTTACGGCGGGTGTGCTGATGATGGGCATCATGGCCGTCATTCTGTTTTGCGGCCTGCTGCCCAAGATCGGTAAATACGTGCCCAGCCAGTCCATCGCGGGCTTTCTGCTCATCCTGGGCGCGGTGGTGACGGTGCCGGGCAACGCGGCGGCGGCTTTCGCGGGCACAGGCGCGGGAGACACCATCGTAGCGGGCGTTACCATGGGCGTGACAGCGTTTACAGACCCGTTCTTCGGCATGCTGGCGGGCACCGCCCTCAAGCTGTTGTTCGGGGCCGGGCTGGGCCTGTAACAGGCGGCGCGCGAGCCGTGCAGAGAAAGGAATTGGATTTATGTCTGATTGTTATGAGCTGAATGTGGCGGGCGTAACGCGCCAGCTGCCCATCATTCCCATCTCGCCGGAGCTGGCCATCGCCAGCTTCGTCATCCTGGGCGACTGTGAGCTGGTAACAGCCGCCGCGCCCTTGCTGGCGCAAAAGCTGCCCAAGGTGGATTATCTTGTCACAGCTGAAGCCAAGGGCATCCCTCTGGTGCACGAGGTCAGCCGTCTGCTGGGGCTGCCGTACTATATCGTGGCGCGCAAAAGCGTGAAACCCTATATGGCGGAACCGCTGGTAGACGAAGTGGTATCCATCACCACTCAGAAGGCGCAGACGCTGTGCCTGGACGGCAAGGACGCGCTGGCCGTAAAGGGCAGGCGCGTGGCCATTGTGGATGACGTGATCTCCACAGGAGAATCCCTGAGCGCCATTGAGCGCCTGCTGGAAAAGGCCGGTGCGGAGATCGTGGCAAAGGCGGCGATCTTGGCCGAGGGAGAAGCGGCCGGGCGCGGGGACATCATCTTTTTGGAGGAACTGCCCCTGTTCCCGCTGTGAGAGCGGACGGCCGAAAAATACAATTAAAAGCTCCGGCTGCATTTCTCTGCAGCCGGAGCTTTTTGTACCGCAAAACGATACATCTCAATGTCTGCGGGCCCGTTTAAGCGCCATGTTTATTCTGCGCGCTTTTGCGCGCCGCGCGGGCCTCGGCCTCGCGCCGGGAGAACACGCACCCGCAGTAATCCTGCCGGTACAGGCCGTACCGGGCGGCCAGCTCGGTGCTGCGCTTGAAGCCGTTTTTCTTTTTGAAATCCGAAGGCAGCCAGCGCACGCCATACTCCGCGGCAAACGCTTCTCCCAGTTCACCCAGCCAAACGGCGTTTTTGTGCGGGCTGATGGACAGCGTGGTGGTGAAATAATCGTATCCGCCCGCCGCCGCGGCCTGTGCGGCGCGGCGCAGGCGCAGCCGGTAGCATTCATAGCAGCGGCGCCCGCCCTCGGGGATGTCCTCCAGTCCTTTCACGGCCGCGTAAAATTCCGCGGGCGTGTAAGGCTCCGCCAAAACATCCACCGCGCCGGGCAGAGGCATCTCCTGCACAAAGCGGGAAAGCTCCCGCGCGCGGTGGGCGTATTCCTCCGGGGTGTCGATGTTGGGATTGTAGTAGTGCGCCGTGATGGAAAAATGGGGCGAAAGATATTCCAGCACATAGCTGGAACAGGGCGCGCAGCAGCAGTGCAGCAGCAGGCGGGGCGTTTTGCCCTCGTTTTTCTGCAGTTCACGTTCCAGCTCCAGCTGATAATTCACAGCCATGCCACCGCCTCCTTTCCTGTCTGATATTGTATCACTTCAAGCCCTATTCATCAAATATTACAAAAAGGTTAAAGTTTCTATCAAACTTTGTTCACATCTTCCCTCTATACTAAAAGCATGCCACAAAGAGCGGCACGAATATAGATAAAAAGGAGCCGAACGCTCTTTGATATGCGCGGGCGGAAGAAGTCTTCCGCCAAAAGCGCGCGGCGGCACAGGCCGCCAAAGCCTTTTTCTTCCAAGCCGGGCCGCGCAAAGCCGCCGCCCGGCGGCCAAAGCCATTCCCGCGCGGCATTGCCTGCGGGTTTATATAGATTATAACAAGCCAACTTCTTTTTCATGAACTTCCTTTCACAAGAAATATGCGGCGGCCCGCTGCAAAAGGGCTGCCGCATATTTCTTTTTCCGGGAGGGAAGTGTAAAAACAGTTCTTACAATTTTGTTAAAAGCATACAAAAAATCTGTATTTGTGCTATAATTACCCCAAACCGACCACAGCCGCGGCCATGCGCATTTCGTGCGCTGATGCTTCTGTACACGGATGCTATTGAAAATCAATTGAACACCCTGTGCTCCGCGCCGCAGAAACGCTGCCGGAGCGCTGAAAAAGGAGGAACAGGCTATGACGGACGAAAAGATCGCGCGCATCAATGCGCTGGCCAAAAAGAGCCGTACGCCCGAAGGGCTTACCGCTGAAGAAAAAGCGGAGCAGGCCTCGTTGCGTAGAGAGTACATCGACGCCATGAAGGGCTCGCTGAAAAAACAGTTGGACAACACGGTCGTTGTGGATGCGAACGGCAACCGTATGCCGCTGAAACAAAAGCGGAAACAATAACGTCTAATCGGCACACAGGGGGAAAGGAGGGAGCCGCATGCGCGACCATGAGAAAGAACGCAACATCCGCTTGCCGGAGAGCTATGTGCAGCAGGGCGGCCCCGTGCGTCCGCCGCGTCCCTCCCGCGCCCGCCGCGCCGCCCCGCGCCCGGGGCCGGAGCCGCCCCGCGGCAAAAGACAGCGGCGGCGTCCCGTGCTGCGAAGGGTGCTGCTGGGCGTGCTGTGCCTGTTTTTGGCCGCGTGCCTCAGCGTGGGGGGCTATCTGTATGCTTCTACACGCAACGACTTTTTGTGGCTGGATCTGGAGCAGCTGCCGCACCGGGAGGCGACCATCCTGTACGCACAGGACAGGGATACCGGCGAATGGGTGGAGTATGCCCGACTGGAGGCCACGCAGCAGAAGATATGGGTGCCGCTCTCGGAGATTCCCGAGGACATGCAGCACGCATTTGTGGCCATTGAGGACAAGCATTTTTACGAGCATCACGGCGTTTCCCTCACGCGCACGGCGTACGCGGTGCTCAACGAGATGAAAAAGGCGCTCACCGGAACCTATTTCGGCAACGGCATCAAGCAGGGCGCCTCCACCATCGACCAGCAGCTCATCAAGAACCTGACGCGGGACGACGAGGCCGGCGGCCTGGAGGGCTATATGCGCAAGGTGCGGGAGATCTGGCGCGCTTATCGTCTGGACGCAAAGTACGACAAGGAGACCATCCTGGAGGCATACCTCAACGTCATAAGCTTTACCGACAACACGGCGGGCGTGGAGGCCGAAAGCATCAAGCTGTTCGGAAAATCCGCCAGGGACTTATCTCTGGCCCAGTGCGCCTCCATCGCCTCCATCACCAAAAACCCTTACCGGTACGACCCGCGCACCCATGAAGAAGAGCATTTGAGCCGCCGCAATTACATTCTGTACGAGATGTGGCAGCAGGGCTATATTACCGAGGAACAGTACAATGCCGCCTCGGCCGAGCCCATCGGCCTTTCGCCGGGCAATGTGCCGGTGGCGGAAACGCCTGTCACGACCTATTTCACCGACAAGGTGCTGACGGATGTGTCCGCCGCTCTTTCGGAGCAGTATGGCCTGGACAGCGCCGAGACGACCAATCTGCTGTACAACGGCGGCCTGCGCATTTACACCACGGTGGACCCGGACCTGCAGGCGGTGATGGAAAACGCGCTGGAGCGCGGATACAGCAGCTTTTTCCCCACCAGCGGGCTGGGTGTGGCAACGCAGGCCACGAAATACAATGAGGACGGCACCATCGCCCGGGATGAAAACGGCGATCCCATCCGGGAGGACGTCGTCGAGACGCCCCAGGCTGCAATGGTGAGCGTGGGCTACGATGGCAGCCTGAAAGCCATTGTGGGCGGCATCGGGGAAAAAGAGGTGAGCCGCGGGCTGAACCGCGGCACCGTGCCCCGCCAGGTGGGCAGCACCATGAAGCCCATCGGCGCGTATGCGCTGGCGCTGGAAAAAAACAAGATCAACTGGTCCACGCCGCTTCTGGACGCGCCCGTGCGGCAGCTGGAGGATGAAAAGACAGGCGAGCTGAAGGATTGGCCCGCCAATTTCAGCAAGACCTATGCCGAGGATGATATTCTCGTGGTGGACGCACTGGCACAGAGCATCAACACCATCGCCGTGCGCGTGGGCGAGCAGGCAGGCGTGGGGAATATCTACCGCTTTATGAAAAACAGCCTGGGCGTCACCAGTCTGACGCCGGAGGACAACGACTCCGGCCCCATGATCCTGGGCTCCCAGACCCACGGTATTTCGCCCTATGAGCTGGCGGGCGCGTATATGATGCTGGGCAACGGGGGCTCTTTCACCACGTTGCACTGTTATACCAGCGTGCAGACGGGCTACGGCCGCGAGATCGCCGCGCCGGAGCTGAAAACAAAGCAGGTTCTGGGAACGGACACCGCATATGTGATGAACCGCCTGCTGGCGCAGGTGATGCAGGGCAGCGGAACGGCTGCGGGCTACCGTGTGCGCGGCGAAATGGACAGTGTGGGTAAGACGGGTACTTCCTCTGACAACCGGGATTACTGGTTCGTTGGCATGACGCCCTATTATGTAACGGCCACTTGGTATGGCTATGATTCCGGCTTTGCGCTGAACACGGCGTCGGGCACCCATGCGCCCACCACGGCCTGGAAATATGTGATGGAGCGCGCCCAGCAGGGTTTGCCCGTGCTGGAGTTCCCCGTGGACGAAAGCGTCGTGACGGCAGAATACTGCACGGAATCCGGCGGGCTGGCCGCGCCCGGCTGCCCGCGCACGGCGACAGGCTATTACACGCAGGGAAACCTGCCCGCCGTCTGCAGAGACCATGCGGCGTGACATTGTCCCGCAAAACGGAAATGAAAAAGGAACAGACGCGCGCCGCACGGAGCTGAACGCTCCCGCGGCGCGCGTCTGTTTTGCACGGAAAAAGGCGGCGCGTTATTCCAGATGAAGCACAAAGGGGCGCAGAGGCGCGGGCACCAGCCCGCGGTACACCTCCCGCAGCAGCCCACGGAGCCCCGCCGCCGTGAGCCCGGCCGGCAGACGGCGGGCGATGATAGCGTAACGTACGCCGTACAGCCGGCAGGCCGCGCCCGTCAGGGAGAAGCCCGCCCGTTCGTAAAAGGCGATGCGGCGCAGGCGCATCGCGTTCAGGCCGGCGTCATGGCTGTCGGGCATCTCCACTTCGCCCAGGATGCAGACGCCGCCCAGCACGGCGTCCAGAGCGGCAAGGAACGCGCTGCCCACGCCCCGGCCGCGCAGCTCGGGCGTTACGGCAAAATAATCCAGCAACAGCACGCGGCTGTCGTGCCGGTAAAAAAAGGCATAGGCGGCCAGCCGCCCGTTCCGGTAATATCCGTAACACAGGTAACGCCCGCGCTCCATCAGCCTCAGCATCACGGCCAGGGGCTTCAGCTCGGCAGGTGGAAACGCCTCGTGCATGTATGCGTCGTAAATGCCGCGCAAAGCAGACTCGTTCAGTTTTCGTACAGTGCTCATGGGGACCTCCTTGTCCGGAAAAGGTTCACGCCGCGCGGGAGCAGAGCAAAAAAGCTTATCTCAATGGCCGCAGGCCAGGGACGGCCTGCATGGCCCTCAAAATAGCCTGCGGCTTATAGATGGAAATCGTCTTATATCTTCTTATAAATGTTTATAGCGGAGCGGTGAAGCCCTTGTAAATTAAGGCTCTTTGCCGTTTCTGCTTATATCCTGCTATATCTCGTTATAAGTCCTTTTTGTAAGCACGGGCGTCAAAAAAGCGTCAAGTGAGATTGTGATGTTACGCTGTTGAAAAGTATTTTAGAAGGATATAGAGATTAAGATGCCACTCACATTAAAATCTGCTCAGAAAGCCACTTATAGCAAGGCTATTTATGCTCCTACCGCGTAACAAGTATTCCTCATAATTATCGAGAGCGAAAGCATAACTTGTTTTCGCTCTCTTGATTGCTACACAAGCAGGGGCAGACGAGCTTGTCAATGACTGCGAAGCCGTTTACGTTATCATTGACAAAGGCAGCTAACTCGGCTATTTTCAATTGCATTATACGCTCACAATCTCCCCAACAAATCAAAATTTGTCAGTTCCGTATTGCACTTATAATAATAGGGTGAATTTAATTATCGAAGAAACTTAAAACCTGGCTATTAAAGTCTTTTGCTTCTTCGTATGTGCTATGCCCCAGTCCATTATAAATTTTCAACTTACTTTGGGCTATATGATTTGCAAGTTCACATGAAGAAGAACTTCCCACAATTTTGTCATTATCACCACCTATAACAAATGTGGGACATTGAATTTTTGAAATTTCATCTAAAGCATTATGGGTAAGGCAAGCAGTTGCCTGTATAATAAATCTATCGAGATTTTTAGGTTCAGTAAGTTTACTAAGGATTGAATAAAACGGACGATATGTTTTTAATTTCCGCTCTGTATAGGTTTTTTCTGCTGTATCAATAAATATTTGCTTAAAGTCTTTTTCTTTTGCAAGTAATAACCAATTGGAAATTACGCTTTTTGATGTTTCATTTGGCTGACACAAGGTTACAGCAAGAACAAGTTTTTCTACCAATTCAGGATAATCTATTGCAAGATATTGTGCTATCATTCCACCTTGAGAAACTCCCAGAACAAAAGCTTTTGTTATATTCAGTTGATTCATGACATCTACCAAGTCAGTAGCCATATCTCTTGTAGAGCAGTCTTGTTTAAGTTTGTTTTTACGGCTAAACACATATACTTTGTAGTCTTTAGCAAATAATTTGTACATAAGTGCAAAGGTAACCGCTGAACCTTTCACTGTCTTTAATGCATCACCCAATCCGGGGATGATAACAAGACTTTTATTCCCATTTCCAAAAGATATATAATCCATATCTGTATCGTCTATTTTGATATTGCAATTTCTTGCATTGTAAAACATATTTCAGCCTCCTTGATTGAATATTAAATAAATAATCTCCCTTACAACTTCAACTTTGTCGCTCCGTAAAAAATATAAAAATAACGAAGTCGTTTTAATAGATAAATTATATCCTATTTCTATTTCCATTTAAATTTCAATCTCGGCTGGACGATATACAAAGGGGTACCCATTTGTAAAAAATGCAGAGGGTTGGGGACACTTTCCAACAAGCATTTTGCAGGGCAAAATATGGAAAGGGCACTCTTTTCCTATACTTGCTCTTCAGCTCCTTTACCACAAAAAACAGGAAGAGGAAAGAATGGAAGTGAATAAAATTCGCCCGTCAACCTGATGAAGAATATCAGCAACAAATCTAATTACTCTCATTTCTTCTTATCTCTTTTTATAAGTTCTCGTAGAGCATGGGCGTCAAAAAAGCGTCAGACAGCATATTGAACCTGATTACATAGAAGCCCACAAAGCCATTTAAACACAGCTTCATGAGGGTTTGCACTGTTTTACTCCTTATCGCTTGCTACAATAATTCCACTATTTTTTATGATATTTATTAGTATATCATATTTGCACGAAAAATGTGCTATACTGTATTTTTGGAAACCAACAGGGGGGCAAAGTACATGAAACTTACGCATAAACATACGCTGGCGGCAAGCTATCTGGGGTACATCACGCAGGCTGTCGTGAACAATCTCACGCCGCTGCTGTTCGTCGTATTTGAGACGTCTCTGGGCATCTCCATTGGCCGCATCAGCCTGCTCATTACCGTGAATTTCGGCGTGCAGATGCTGGTGGATCTTTTATCCGCGAAATGGATCAATGTCATCGGAACGCGGCGGGCCATCGTTGCCGCCCACGCCTTTGCCGCTGCCGGGCTTGTGGCGCTGGGCGTTCTGCCGTACCGAACGGCGGACCCATATGTGGGCGTGCTGTGTGCGGTTTGCCTGTGCGCGGTGGGCGGCGGCATTACCGAGGTGCTCATCAGCCCCATCGTGGAGGCGCTGCCCAGCGAAGACAAGGCCGGCTCGATGAGCCTGCTGCACGCATTTTACTGCTGGGGCCATGTGGGGGTGGTGGTGCTGTCAACCCTGTATTTCGCGTTGGCGGGCACCGGACGCTGGGCGCTGCTGCCTGTGCTGTGGGCCGTGCTGCCGCTGTGCAACATGGTGCTGTTCGCGCGGGTGCCGCTGTGCACGCTGGCGGGCGACGAGCACCACACGCCGCTGCGCGCACTGCTGAAAAGCAAAATGATCTGGCTGTTCCTTTTGATGATGGTATGTGCGGGCGCGTCCGAGCAGGGGATGTCCCAGTGGGCGTCCCTGTTTGCCGAAACGGGCCTGAAGGTGCCCAAAGCGATGGGCGACCTGCTGGGCCCCTGTGCGTTTGCGGTGATGATGGGCCTGTCCCGTACGCTGTACGGCATATGGGGCGCGCGCATCAGCCTGAAACGCTGTATGGCGGCCAGCTGCCTTTTGTGCGTGGCCGGCTATGCTGCGGCAGTGTTCGCACCCTGGCCGCTGCTCTCGCTGGCGGGCTGCGCGCTGTGCGGTTTTTCGGTGGGCATTCTGTGGCCGGGCACATTCAGCTTTTCCATGGTACACTGTCCGGAGGGAGGCACGGCCATGTTTGCGTTGTTCGCCCTGGCGGGCGACGTGGGATGCGCGCTGGGCCCGGGCGTTGTAGGCGCGGTGTCCGGCATGGCGGGCGGCGCGCTGAAAGCGGGGCTGCTGGCCGCGTGTGCGTTCCCGGTGCTGCTGCTGCTGGCGGTGTCCCGGCTGCGCCGCCGCCCGAAGGGGGAACAGTAAGATGGCAAGAAGCGAAAAAGCTGTCGTCACCGTACTGTGCATGGTACATGACGGGACGCGCCTGCTGCTGCAAAACAGGGTGAAAGCCGACTGGCGAGGCTATACGCTTCCCGGCGGCCATGTGGAAAAGGGCGAATCCTTTGTGCAGGCGGTGACGCGGGAGATGCGTGAGGAGACCGGCCTCACCGTGCATGCGCCGCGCCTGTGCGGGATTAAGCAGTTCCAGACGGACGCGGACGAGCGGTATATCGTTCTGCTGTTCAAAACAGGCCGTTTTTCCGGCACGCTGCGTTCATCGGAGGAGGGCGAGATGGTGTGGGTGGAGCGGGACGCGCTGGACGCTTATCCGTTGGTAGAGGATTTCCGGGAGCTGCTTTCGGTGTTCGACCGCGACGATCTGACGGAATTCCAGTACGAGCGCGCGCCCGGCACGCCCGCAGACTGGCGCGTGCGCCTGTATTGAACGCGGGATGTCAGCCTTTGTCCGGCTCGTTGAGACGCACCATATGGATGTGGTCCTCCCACACGCCGTTGATGCGCAGGTAGCGGCGCGCCAGCCCTTCGGGGCGGTAGCCGCATTTTTCCAGCACCCGCAGGGAAGCTGTGTTGCGGGGCATCACATTCGCCTCCACCCGGTGCAGAGCGGCAGGGCCGAAGGCGAAGCGCGTGCAGGCCTCCACGGCCTGCGTCATATAGCCGCGGCCGCACAGCGCGCCGTCCAGCTTATAGCCCAGAAAGCACGACTGGAACGCTCCGCGCACGATATTGTTCAGCGCAACGCTGCCGATGACACGCCCGGGGACGTCTTTCAGCGCAAGATAAAAGCGCACGCCCGTGCCTTGCGCCGCGCGCTGCACATCGGCGGCAAGCTCCCGCGCGTGATGCTCCGCCGTATAAAAGCCCGCGGGCCGCTCGGGCTCGAACGGTGCCAGAAACGCCGCGTTGCGAAGGTAATAGTCCAGCACGGCTGGGGCCAGCCCGGGCGCGGCGGGCAGCAAAATAAGGCAGCGCGTTTCCAGCGCGGCGGGGACAAGCTCCATAACAAGCCTCCTGCTCACTGTAAAAACGACGCGCCGCAGCTTGTCGAAAAAGCTTTGCTTTTCCGACAGACTGCGGCGCGCCTTGTGTTAAAAAAATCAGTTCTCTTTCCAGATGGGTTCCTTGAGCATCCAACGGCCGTATTCGTCCTTTTCAAACAGATCCCTGTTGTAGAACTTGTCCATGATGGCCCAGAACTCGGTTTCGGTGTAGCCGCAGAACGCGCAGAAGTCACGCACGCACAGCGGGTCCAGCGCGCCGTCCCGCTCCTTGATGATGGGAATGGCTTCCTCCCGTGTCATCATACCGTAGCGGATGTAGCGGGCCGTGTAGTCCGTGGCCGCCGCATGGCCGAACTTCGGGTATTTCAGCCAGGAGTGTACCAGATACGCGCGGCTGTCGATCTGATCGAAATTTTCCGCGTGATGGGTGCGGTCCCACTCATGCGTCAGGTCATGGAAGCCGTGCTCCTTGGCGATCTGGTAATTTTTGTAGCTGTTCCAGGGCACGAAATAGCTCATATAGAACGGATCCAGCCTGGCCAGTTCTTCGGCGGAGGGTGCCTCGGTGAGGATGAGGTCGTTCTCGCTCACACCGTAGCCCAGCAGCTCCTCCTTGGGGAACCCGACGGCAACGCCGTTCTCGATCTGGTCCTTGGCGGAATAGGTCTCTACATCGGCGTTGCCGCCGTATTCAAACGAGACGTTTTCACCGTAGCACAGGAAAGGCGTGTTAAACTTGGCCGCCATATGCAGCGGGAAAGTATAGATGAGCCTGTCCACATACCAGGTGGGCTTGCCGTATTTTTCAAAAAAGGTGCGCATCAGGGTTTTCTGCGCCTTGATATTGGGCTTACAGGAGATGATGGTGCAGCCGAACTCCTCGCTGATGTTTTTCAGGTTGTGCTTGCCCGCCTCCGTCATGGGGAAGTTGTCCTCTACGCTGAACAGGATGGGGTTCATGCGCATGACTTCCTTGAGCATATACACCTGGAAATGGCTGTCCTTGCCGCCGGAGACGGCCACGGCGCAGTCATATCCGCCGGGGCCGTTGCAGCCGCGGTATTTATCGCACATGGCCTCAAATTCCTTCCAGCGCGCGTCCCAGTCCACATCCTTGCGGTGGGCGTAATGGTTGCACGCGCTGCACACGCCGTTTTCGTCGAACGTAATGCCGGGGCGCGTGTCGGGCATGGTGCATTTTTTACAATATTTCATAGCTTTTCTCCTTTACAAGAAACCGCGCGGAAGAAAGCCGCGCATCGTAAGCACTCTTATTGTACCCCATTTTGCGCCCGCGCACAAGGCGCAGCGGCGCATTTGCGCACAAAAGAGGGGCTCTGCCGGGCGGGGGGGGCGCCGGGCGGTTCGGCTTTTCCCAAATGCGTGGCGCTTCGGGCGGCGGCGCGCGCGGGGGAAGCCGAACCGCTATCCGGCTGGACGGCGCGCACCGTTTTGGCGCCGGGGCATCAGCCCACAAAGCGCGCGATCTTCTCCTCCATGGCGCGCGCCTCCTCTTTGGAAATGTGCGCCTTGTCGATATAACCGTAAATGCGTGAAGCCATATCTGCGAAGCCGGGGGCGACCCCGGCAAGGCGGGCCGGGTCGAATTTCACCGCGTACATCATATGCACACCGATGAGCGCGCAGAACTTGAGCAAATTGAAATGCGGCCGGAAGGGCGGGCTGAAGGGCTGGTCCCGCGGAGGGTTTTTGTAAACGTCCTCCAGCAGATCCGCCATGCGCACATAGGCGGGCGTATCGCTCCTGTCAAAGTAGCCTTCGATGACCTCTTTGGCAATGGGGAAGGGCGCGCTGTCCGGCGCGTCCGCCGCTGCGGCAAAGGCGGCGTAATCCGTGATGTAATCCGCCCCCTTATAAATGACGGGGTCGTACTCGTGCTCAATGGGAACAGGCCGCAGGATGCGGCAGCTTTTGCCCGCGAAGTATACCTCCGCAATGGCCGTGCTCATCCAGATGAAGATCTGGTCCGCCGCCACGATCCATTGCTTCACGCTGTCCGCGAAGATCACGCGGAAATTGGGCCGCTTTTGGGCCAACGCCTCCAGCGCGGGGCTGTTCCACTCGCTGGGGTGGCGGCGGTAGACGAGCTGCACTTCGGGATGCCCGGCCAGATATTGGTCGAACCAGGCCAGCGTCTGTTCCATACTGGTGCGGTTGGTACAGGCAAAGCCGGTGAAATCCTCGCCCGCCATGTCGGAGAGCTCCTTTACTTCCTGCTCCGTCATGCTGGCATAGCCGAAGCTGGAGATGTACAGCATCAGTTTTTTGTCCGGATCCAATCCGTGCTCCCGGCACAGCGCCGCCTTATCCTTGAAATATCCCCGGAACTCGGGCCGCAGGAAATCCATCATCACCGCGCCTGTCACGGGGCAGTTTTTTTCCTGCATGCCATGGGCCACAAGGCGCTGCTGCGTGCGTTTGCCCCAGCAGGTCTGCACGCATTTTTTGGCGTTGCCGCCGAAGTTGAACCACGCGCCTTCCTCCTGCGTGTCGCTGAGCATCTGTTCCCAGTGCAGGTTCACCACTTTGTTGCACACGCCGATGTTGTTGTACACATGGCTGTTGATGGCCTCGTCGTCGTACATGCAGCTGGACACCAGAACCTTCGGCTTTTTCAGGGTGAAGTATTTGAGCTTTTTCCGGTCCAGCAGCTGGCGGAGCTCCACGGTATAGCCGCGCCGGGCCAGCTCCGCCTTCAAAAGCAGGATGCTCTCGTACTCCCGCACCACATGCTCATACAGAATCAGAAAATCCAGTGCCATGGCTTACGCCTCCTTTGCGCCGAACAGCGCACGTGTAAATTCGGGCAGGCCCCGTTCCACATCCAGGTGGAACCCGTCGTAGTATTGCTCCTCCGCGTAAACGGCTTCCGGCTCTACCTCAAAATCCCGCACGGCCGCGCCGGTGTCCGCAAGCGCCTGCCGTATGGTGCGCATGGGCTCGTCCAGGCCCAGCGGCGCAACGAGATACTGCCGCAGCGCATCGTCGATGGGGGGCAGTACAAAGGTCAGTTCAATGCCGTTTTCCGCACAATAAGCCGCCAGCTCCTCCAGACGCCGCAGGTTTTCCCAGTTCAGGGAATAGGAGCTGTCGGCGGGCGTTGCGGCCAGCATCGCGTCCAGCAAAGCGCGGGGATTGGTGCAGCGCTCCCGCGCTGCGCCCCAGGCGTCGATATAAGGCTCTGTTTCAATTGCGGGCAGTGTGCCCGGCTTTGCGCAGTTTTGGTACAGCGTGGCGGCATAGGCGATCAGGTTGCGGCGTACGGGCAGCGCGTTGCCGTCCTCGTCCACAGAATCGATCGCCTCCCAAGCGCCTGCGTCCCGGGTCGCGCCCGTCTGCACGCCCTGCAGGCGCAGCAGAAGCTCACCCAGCATATCGGCGTTGTAATCGAAATTGAGCATATAGGCAACGGGGTTTTTCACCACGGTGCCGATGGCCTCCATGCGGTTGCGGGAATCGCCGGCACGCAGGGTGTAAAAGCTGACGCCGAAATAGCAGGTGTTCAGGCTGGGGTTGTTTTCGGCGGCGAGGTAGAACAGGTCGATGCTCTCGTTCAGCGAAGCGCCGCCGAAGGCGAGGTTGCTCCAGCCGCGGCCGGAGGCCTCGGCCACGGCATTCATGTCGAAATGGGCCATGCGTGAGTCGCCCAGGATGATGGCGTCCTCGGGCGCGGACAGATAAGCCCGCACGCGCGTGATGACGGAGTCTTCGCTGGAAGCACCGCCTTTGACGCCGAAATAATCATAGGGCTCAAAGGCGAAAAACAGGGCAAAATAAACCAGGAACGGCGCGGCAAGCAGCGCCAGGCGGGGCAAAATTTTTTTCATGCGGCGCGCCTCCTTAAAAATTGTTGTACAGGAAATTCGCCGCCGTGGCGAAGTACCCGTTGTTCATCAAAAAGCCCACGAAAATGAACGCGGCCAGCGCGTAGTACAGCAGCCAGCGGAAAATAAGCGGCAGGCTCAGCATCCGTGCGGAAAGATCCCCGCCCGGCGCTTTGAAGCGGCGGGCACAGTCCAGCAGCACGCCTCCCGCCAGTGCCAAAAGCACGAACGCCAGGAATGCAGCGCTCAAAAGAGATTTTGCATTGAAGGAGGCCGCTATGGCGCGGATGTCCGCCAGCAGGCCTGTCAGTGAAACGTTCCGAAACTGGGCCGTCAGCACATACAGCGCGTCGTGTACCGAAGCGGCGCGGAAAAATACCCAAGCGGCGTTTACCAGCGCAAAGGTGCACAGGCACTGCCACGCACAGGCAAGGCGGCCGGTGCGGCTGATATGCAGCGCTGCGTAAACGCGTCCGCGCAGCCTGTCCGTCGCGTCCCCCGCGATCTGGTAGACGCCGTGCAGCGCGCCCCAGATGAGATATGTCAGCCCCACGCCGTGCCAGACGCCGCTGACGAGGAATGTGAGCAGCAGGTTCAGATACTTGCGCGCCTTGCCCTTGCGGTTTCCGCCCAGAGGGATGTAAACATAGTCTTTGAGCCAGGAGGAAAACGAGATATGCCACCGGCCCCAGAACTCCCGGATGGAACGCGAAAAATAGGGCGTGTCGAAGTTCGTCGTCAGCTGAAGGCCCAGCAGCTCGGCAGCGCCCAGCGCCATGAGCGAGTAGCCGGAAAAATCAAAATACAGCTGCAGCCCGTAGCACAGCGCGCCGAAGGTGAGCGTCAGGCCTGTATACGCCGTTACGTCGCCGTAAACAGCGTTGGCAAACACCGCCAGAAGGTCGGCCACGGCCACCTTGGAGCACAGCCCCAGCGCAAAGGTGACCAGCGCGTGGGCCGCGCGGTCCGTACGCAGGGCGCGGGGCGCGCGCAGCTGCGGCAGCAGTTTGTCCCCGCGCATGATGGGGCCGCTGGAGATGAGCGGGAAAAAGCTTACGAACAGCGCGAAATTACAGGCGCTCGGCTCGGCCGCGTATTTTTTGCGGTATACATCCACGGCGTAGCCAACGGACTGCACCGTGAAAAAGCTGATGCCCAGCGGCAGGATGACGGAAAAAGCGCTGCCGCCCGCTTCACTGGCGAGGCCCAGACGGGACAATGCCTGCCAAAGCCCTGCGCTGACGGCCGCGCCGTGGAGCAGCAGAGAGGCGCCTTTCAGCAGCACCAGAAGGCCGAGGTTTACGCCCAGCGCGGCCCAGAGCCGCCGTTTGCGGGAGAGACCCTCGGCGGCGTCCATGCGGCGCACCAGCGCCCACGTGGCCAGGGAATCCAGAACCAGCACGGGCAGCCATGCAGGGGTATTGAAGCAATAAAACGCATAGCTGACGGCCAGCAGCGCGGCGTTCTGCCAGCGCCTGGGAACAAGCCAGCATACAAGCACCGCCAGCGGGAAGAATGCAAAGAACGAAACGGAGTTGAATGTCATAGCGCACATCCTATATCGACAGAGTATGGACCGCGCCGCAGAGCGCGGCCCGGCGCGCGGGAATCCTTGTTACATTATAAAGGGGGACAGGCGTTTTGTAAAGGAAGGGGCCTGCCGGCTGCGCGGGGCAAGGCGGAAGGCACGGCGGCGCTTATGCCCGGCCGACAAAAAAGCCTCCTTTTATTGCTATTTAGCCCATTTTATATTATACTTAAATGGTATCGGTGTGCAAAAGAAACAGCGGTTTTCGGGCACGCGGCAGCGCATCGGCTGCGCTATCCGCGCTGCCTTCCGTCGGGAAGGCAACGCTGTCCGCCCCGCCGCTGCCCCGCCGCGCGGCTGAAAGCTTCGCGGGCCCCGGCCGGGCGCTGCTGCTTTTATACACGGATACCGTGATATACTATACCCGTAAGCAAAAAACGGGCGGCGCGCACCAGACCGGAATTTGCGGCGCAGCCCGGCAGAAAAGGAGTTTTCCATATGGCGCATACTGTTATGGTGACCGGTGCAGACGGCTTTATCGGCAGCCACCTCACGGAAGAACTGGTGAAAAAAGGCGAAAAAGTGAAAGCCTTCTGCTATTATAATTCGTTTAATTCCTGTGGATGGATCGATTCCCTCGCGCCCGAGATCCGCAGTGAGATCGAGATCTTCATGGGCGATATCCGGGACCCCAACGGCGTGCGCACCGCCATGCAGGGACAGGAGCGCGTGTTCCATCTGGCCGCGCTCATTGCCATCCCGTTCAGCTACCACTCCCCGGACAGCTATGTGGACACCAACATCAAAGGGACGCTGAATGTCCTGCAGGCAGCACGGGACCTGGGCACCCAGCGCCTGATGGTGACCTCCACCAGTGAGGTGTACGGCACGGCCCAGTATGTGCCCATCGACGAAAAGCACCCGTATCAGGGGCAGAGCCCGTACTCTGCCACCAAGATCGGCGCGGACCGGTTGGCCGAGAGCTTCTACCGCAGCTTTGACGTGCCGCTTTCCATCGTGCGGCCGTTCAACACTTACGGCCCGCGCCAGTCGGCCCGTGCCGTTATCCCCACCATCATCACCCAGCTTCTGGCGGGCCGCACGGAGATCCGTTTAGGCAGCCTGGCGCCCACGCGGGATTTCAATTACGTCAAGGATACGGCCGCCGGCTTCATGGCCATTGCAGACTGCGACGCCGCCGTCGGACAGGAGATCAACATCGCCACTGGCCGCGAGATATCGATCGGCGATCTGGCGGATGAACTGATCCGGCAGATCAATCCCGAAGCCAGGGTGGTGTGCGAGGCCGAGCGCCTGCGCCCCGGCAAAAGCGAGGTGGAACGCCTTTTGGGCGACGCCTCCAAGCTGCGCGCCCTGACGGGCTGGCAGCCGGCCTACACCTTTGAACAGGGCCTTGCCCAGACCATCGAATGGCTGCGCGGAAATATGGACGGCTATAAGGTAGATGCATACAATTTGTAATATATCGACAAAATATTACAAATCTGCCGCCTGCAGGACACAACGTGCGGGCGGCGAATGGAGTATTTATGGCGGAACTTACAAAAAAATGCAAACGGCTTTGGACAAAGCCCGGCATCCGCTGGCTTTGCGGATATTTCTTTGTGCTGCTGTGCGGCGTGGGGCTGGTATATTACTGGCGTGTGGCGTACTCGTTGGGCGCGGGCATGCCCGGCTTTGCCGCAGCGACGACACTCATCATCTGCGGCGGCTTTTCCGCCGTGTATCTTCTGGTGTTTCTGGCCGCGCATTTCCTCAAACAGAACCTGGCTCTGAAAACCGCTGTGCTGGTTTTTCTGGCCGGGCTCTGTTTCGTGTTTGCCAACCCGCCCATGCAGGCTCCGGACGAGACGATGCATTTCCTGCGGGCTTATGCCGTGGGCAGCGGACAGTTCCTGTTCGATGAAAAACAGCAGTTCCCAAACGATGTGAATCTGCTGGTGCGGGATTTCCCCGGGGCGTATATCAACGGCGTCAGCGGTGAAAAACTGGCCCCGGACGACCCGACCATCGCGGACGCCTTTGCACGGTACAGCGCGGACAAAGCTGCGGGGGCGGTTGCGCCGGGCGCGTTCACCCCGGTGCAGCAGCTGGTGCCGTACTTCCCCCAGGCGCTGGGCGTGGCCGTGGGACGGCTGTTCGGCGCGGACGCGCTGGCCTGTATGTATTTGGCGCGCGCGGCGAACCTGCTGTGCTATGCCGTATTGTGCGGTTACGCGGCTGCGGTCATCCGGCGCTTTTCGGCCGTGCTGATCGCGCTGGCCATTTCTCCGGTGTCGCTGTTTATGGCCGGCTCGTGCAGCTCGGACGGGCTGTTCATGGGCCTGACATGGATATTTATCGCGCTGTGCCTTTCGGACGTTGTGACGAAAAAGAGGCTTGCGGTGCTGGCGCTCTGCTTTGGCTTGACGTTCCACGCAAAATACACCACGCTGGCGCTGCTGCCGCTGCTGCTGCTGCTGCCGTTCGAGCAGAAGCCCCGCAAGGGAAAAAAGGCGCTTTCGGCCGCCGCGCAGCGCTGGGGCGTGCTGGCGGTATGCCTGGCCGCGGGCGTTATCATATATGCGCTGCTGACAGGATATACGGCGCTGGCCAGCAATTATGGCCGTGTGCCTTATGCGGACACCGGCGTTGACCCGGGCCGGCAGCTCGCGTTCGTTTTTTCCAATCTGCCGCGCTACCTGGCGGTCCTGCTCTATTCCGTCTACCGTGACAAGGCAAACCTCTTTACCATTGGGAATTTTGGATGGATGGACATGACGGTGCCGTTTGTCAGCTACTTTGCGCCGCTTTTTCTGCTGTTTGCATCGGGCGTATCGGCGCTGGAGGGCGCGCGGGAAAAGCTGCGCACCGCCTGGGTGTTTCTGGCGACGGCCGTGCTGATGTACGGCTTCACCTATACGGGCATGTACCTCACCAGCACGCCCGTCAGCCTGCCGGAGATCAACGGCGTGCAGACGCGCTATCTGCTGGGGGCGCTGTTTGCGCTGTTCGCGCTGGCATCCATGCTGATGGGCCGCACGATGGCCCTGCAGAACCTGCGCCCGGGCCTGCCGCAGAAAACGCCGCCCGCGTGGCGTGTGCTGCATTACGGTTTTTGCTTCGCGCTCGTCAGCGCGCTGCTGCTGTTCCAGGCGTATTACATCGGGCCGTGACGCTGTGCGGCGGCTCCGTATCGCTTTAAAGGAGGACCCTGCGTTTGATCGCTTTTGTTGAAATGACCGTTACCTTCGCGGCGCTCACGGCGCTGTGCCTGTTCCTCAACACAAAAATGCGTCTGGCCGCGGGCCTTACGCCGCTGTTTGTTTTGTGCGGCACGATGGTCTGGTACAGCACGCTGGGCAGCGTGCATATGCTGGTGCCTGCGGGCATTGTCTGGTTTGGCGCGGCGGCGGCCGCGTGCGTCTGGCTGTGGCGCAAGCACAAGGACATCCGCTGGCGGGAGTTTTTTTCGCCCGCCATGGTATATTTCCTGCTGGCGTCGCTGGCCGTTATCGTGCTGTTTGCCGTGCGCCGGCCTATTTTTAACGAGTGGGACGAGTTCAGCTTCTGGGGCATCGCGCCCAAGGTCGTCAAGACCGAGAATCAGCTGTATACCTATAACCCGGGCGAGATGCGCGTGAGCACCTTTGTGCCGGGCATCATCATGCTGGATTATGCATTCCAGTTCCTGGGCAGCGTATTTGTGCCCTGGAAGGTGTACGCGGCGTACGACATTTTGTTTTTTGCAGTATTCGCGGCCGCCATTTCCATGCTGGGCCGCAGGCACTGGCACATTGCCGTACCCGCCGCCGCGGTGCTTACTCTGGTGCCATACATGGTTTCCGTGTATCAGCGCGGCATCTATGTGCAGACGACGTATATGAACGCCTATTCCGACATTCCCATGGGCCTGCTGTTCGGCGCGGGGCTGGTGCTGTATTTTGCGCCGCGAAAAAAAACACCCATACTGATGACGGGCGCGGTGCTGGCCGTTACGGCGTCCTGCCTTTCCAAGGACATGGGCTTCGCGCTGTGCCTTATTGCGGCCGCCATCATCTGCTTTGACCTGCTGTTCGTCCAGAAGGAGGACGTGCCGTTCTTCCGGCTGAAGGGCCTTGGCGGAAAGCTGTGCTGGTGCGCCTCGCTTGTGGGCGCCCCGCTGGCCGCGTTCTTCGGCTGGGCCGCGCACATGAGCGTTGTGCTGGGCTCCAACCGGTTCGACATCGGCGGCTCGGCCGATATGGGCATGGTACAGATGGTGACGACGGGCATTGCCGAGCTGCTGGGCATCGGCCGCACCCAGAAATTTACCGATATCATGGAGCTGATGAAAAGCGCGTTTTTCAACACGCGGCTCACGATGTTCAGCGTTGGCGCGCCGGACAGCACGCTGGGGCGTATTTTCAACGGCTCGGGCTTCATCACCGTGCTGCTGATTTTGAGCATTCTGCTGGCGGCATTCCTGCTGGGCGACAAGCGCATGCGCGTGCGCACGGCCTGGACGGCGCTGTGGAGCACGCTGGGCTTTGCGGCGTTCTATATCTTCACGGGTTTCACCTATGTGTATGTGTTCAAGGAAGAGCTGGCCTATGGGCTGGGCGATTACAACCGCTATATTTATCCCTATTATGCGGGCTGGCTGGTGTTTGCCGTAACGATGCTGTGCGCTTCGCTGAAAAATGCAAAGCCCGGTAGTCTTGGCACGCTGTTCCTGCTGGCGCTGTGCGGAGGCTGCATTTGGCGTGCGGATGCATATTTGCAGCCCCAGCTTACGGTTCTGGATTACCCGGACAGCCATTACGCGGGCCGCCGTTTGCAGGTGGAACAGGTTGAGGCCGCGAAGCACTACCTGACGCGGGACGACAAAGTGTTCATCGTGTCCATGACGCAGCAGGGCGTGGGCTGGTTCCAGCTTTATTATGAATTTTATCCCGATGTGGCCGTAGATTACAGCTTCGGCGCAGGGGAGGAATTCAGCCCGGACATCGTGCGCCGGGCCGACGCGATGCCGGGGTTCTTTACGGAAGAACAGGTGGACTACTTCACCAGCCAGCCGTTTACACCCGCGGTCTGGTGCGATTACCTTGAGGCCAGCGGATGCACGGCCATCTATATGGATGAATGGGACGCGGCCTTTGCGGAAAATTACGGCGCGCTGTTTGCCGACGGCCTGAAAAGCGGCGCCACGCTGTACCGCGTAGAGGGCGCGGGGGCGGACATGCACTTTGTGCCGCTGAACGGAGAGGAGGCGGCGTCGTGAAGCGTGTGAAGGCTTTTTGGAACAGCATCTGGAAAAACGACAGGCGGCTGGTGGCGCTTTGCTATGCGGTGTTTCTGGCAGGCAGCATACTGGCGTCTCTGTACGGGTTTGCCGAGGACGCATACCAGCGTGCCCGGGGCAACGTGGCGCAGACGGAGATTTCCGGCGCGCAGGAAGACATATTTGCTCTGACGGACCTGGAACAGGAGGGCGATTTATACACCTCCACCAGTGTGGACCCGCGCATGGAGCTGGACCTTGCCGCCGTATCGCCCACGGGCGTGCCCGCTTATGTGCGGCGCGTTACGGTTCGGGTGACGTTTTTGAATATGGACCCCGGCGAGCTGAGCGTGTTCTACAAACCGCGGGCGGACATGGAGGAATACGACGCGACCTACCGGGTGTGGGCGCATAAGGAAGCCGAAGACGGGGTATATACCTTTACGCTGCCGCGGGGTGCGCTGTATGGTTTACGGCTGGACCCCGGCATTTACAGCGGCATGCAATTCCGGCTGGAGAGCGTCATCATCAATGAACCGCGCGGCTTTTTCGAATGGTTCCTGCCCACGCGTCCCTGGCTGCTGTGCCTGGCCGTCGTACCGCTGCTGACGGCCTCCGTGCTGAAATATCTGGCGCTGGCCGCGGCTGCGCTGGGCGCAAGGCGCGCGGGCGGCAAAACCTGAGGCGGCCGCGGCAAGCGATACCGCGTGCGCGCGGGCGGCGCAGCAGCCGCCCGTCCCGCCCGCTATTTTTATAAAGGAAAGAAGCGAAGTATATGAGCCAGCAATTTATCCCGCTGTCCGTACCGAATTTTTCCGGCAACGAAAAGCAGTATGTAAACGAAGCCGTTATCAGCGAGTGGGTGTCCACGGGTGGCAGCAAGGTGTCCGAGTTTGAGGAAAAGATCGCCGAATACACCCACATGCCCCGGGCCGTGGCCTGCAACAGTGGTACCTCAGGCCTGCATCTGGCCATGCTCATGGCGGGCGTGGGCCGCGGCGATGAGGTGCTCGCGCCCGCGCTCACGTTTATTGCCGCAGTGAATCCCATCCGCTACGCGGGCGCGGAGCCCGTGTTCATCGGCTGCGGCGAGAGCCTGTGCCTGTGCCCGGCGCTGGCCGGGGAGTGGCTTGCTGCCAACACCGAACAGCGGGACGGCAAATGCGTGAACAGGCACACGGGCGCGCACGTGAAAGCTCTTCTGGCGGTGCATGTGTTCGGCAATATGGCCAATATGCCCGGGCTGGTGGAGCTGTGCCGGAAGTACGGCCTGGTCCTCATTGAGGATTCCACCGAGGCGCTGGGCACTTATTACACCGAGGGACCGTACAGGGGCAAAATGGCCGGCACCATCGGCGACATCGGCGTGTACAGCTTCAACGGCAATAAGATCATCACCACGGGCGCGGGCGGCATGGTGGTGTCCAACCACGCGGACTGGCTGGAGCGGGCGAAGCATCTTTCCACCCAGGCGAAAGCGGACGAGCTGCAATTCGTGCATGACGAGGTAGGTTACAATTACCGCCTGACGAACCTGCAGGCCGCGCTGGGCCTGGCACAGCTGGAGCAGCTGGAAGGCTTTATTGCCCACAAAAACGAAATGTACGATTTTTATAAAGAGCGGCTGGACGGAAAAAACGGATACCGCATTCTGCCTTTCCGGGACGGCGTGCGCTCCAACAAGTGGTTTTACAGCCTGTATCTGGAGGACGCGCGGCACACGCGGGACGGCGTTATCGCCGCGCTCAAGGCGCAGAACATCCAAACGCGCCCGGTGTGGGCGCTCATCCACGAGCAGGCGGACTACGGCCGCAACGAGACCTACGGCCTTGCAATGGCCGAGGATTTCCGCGCGAAGATCGTCAACCTGCCGTGCTCCACGAACCTGACGCGGGAGGATGCTCAGCGCGTGGTGGACGCGCTGCTGGCGCTGTAAAAGCATGGCGGAAGGGGGAAAAAAGATGCGCGTGGACGACCTTTTCATCACCGAGGACATTTCGGTGCTGGATGCAATGCGCAAGCTGGACGAAACGGGCCTGGGCGTGCTGTTCGTCGCGCCGGAGGGTGTGCTGCGCGCCGTTGTTACGGACGGCGATATCCGCCGCTACATCCTGAAGAGCCTGCCGCTGGAAGGGCCGGTGCGGGAGGCGGCGAATTACAGCCCATACGCGCTGCCCATGGAGGCGCGGGCGCGGGCCAAGACCGCGCTGCTGGAACACGGCATCGGCGCGCTGCCGCTGCTGGACAAGCGGGGCAGGGTGCAGGACGTGGTGTTCGCGGGCGGGCTGGACATCGACACACATAAAAAAGCATGCGCGCCCGTGGTCATCATGGCGGGCGGTTTGGGCACGCGTCTGTATCCCTACACCAAAATACTGCCCAAGCCCCTGATCCCCATTGGGGAAATGCCCATTGTGGAGCATATCATCCACCGCTTTGCGGATGTGGGCTGCAGCGCGTTTACGATGATCGTAAACTACAAAAAGAGCATGATCAAGAGCTATTTCAACGATCTGCAAAAGGATTACACCGTGGATTATGTGGACGAGGACACGCCTCTGGGCACCGGGGGCGGCCTGAGCCTGCTGAAAGGAAAAGTTACGCAGACGTTTTTTCTGACGAATTGCGACATCCTCATCGACGCGGACTTCGGGGATATCTACCAGTATCATAAGGAAAAGGGCAACGTCATCACCATGGTGTGCGCGGTGAAGCATTTCACCATCCCGTACGGCGTGGTGGAGCTGGGCGGCGACGGCGACATCAGCGGCATCACTGAAAAGCCGGAGATGAATTTCCTCACGAACACGGGTGTGTATGTGGTGGAGCCGTCGGTCATCGACGGCCTTGCGTACAACGAGCCGATCCCTTTTACAGATATCATCGCGGATGTGCGCGCCGCGGGCGGGCGCGTGGGCGTGTATCCCGTGAGCGAGAACAGCTGGATGGATATGGGCCAGCTGGAGGAGCTGGACAACATGCGCCGCCGTTTGGAGATGCAGTAGGCCGCCGCGGCATAACACAGGCAGCCGCGCCGGGCAAGGCCCGGAAAAACGCAGCGGCCCGGCGGGAACCGGGCGGACAGGGGGAAATTATATGTCAGTGCTCATCATCGCGGAGGCGGGCGTGAACCACAACGGCAGCCTTGCGCGCGCAAAAAAAATGGCCCTTGCGGCAAAAACTGCAGGGGCGGATATCGTAAAATACCAGACGGCGGTGCCGGAGCTGGTCGTGAGCAAATTTGCCGAAAAGGCCGAATACCAGAAGGCGCAGACGGGCGCCGGCGAAAGCCAGCTGGAGATGGTGCGCCGCATCCACTTCGGCTTTGACGGCCACCGGGAGCTGAAAGCTTACTGCGAGGAGATCGGCATCGAATACCTCTCCACGCCCTTTGATCTGGACAGCATCGATTTCCTGGCGTCGCTGGAGCTGCCCGTATACAAGATCCCTTCCGGAGAGATCACGAACCTGCCCTATCTGGAACGGATCGCCGCGCTGAAAAAACCGGTCATCCTCTCCACAGGCATGAGCACGCTGGCGGAAATTGAGGACGCGATGTCCGTGCTGGAGGACGGCGGCGTGGAGGATATTACGCTGCTGCACTGCAATACCGAATATCCCACGCCATTCGCGGACGCGAACCTGCGCGCCATGCAGGACCTGGCGTCCCATTTCGGCTGCACGGTGGGGTATTCCGACCACACGCTGGGCTGGGAGGCCGACATCGCGGCCGTGGCGCTTGGCGCGTGCGTCATTGAAAAGCACTTTACCCTGGACAAAACGCTGGAAGGGCCGGACCACAAAGCCAGCCTGGACCCGGCGGAGCTTGCGGCCATGGTGCGCGCGGTGCGCAATACGGAGCAGGCTTTGGGCGACGGCCGCAAGCATGTGACGTCCAGCGAGGCGAAAAACAAGGCCATTGCCCGCAAGAGCATCGTGGCCCGGCGCGCCATCGCCGCGGGCGAGGCGTTCACGGAAGAAAACCTCACCACCAAGCGTCCGGGAGACGGCGTTTCGCCCATGCGCTGGCACGAGGTTCTGGGCCAAACGGCCAAACGCGCGTTCAGCGAGGACGAGAAGATCGAGCTGTGAGCGAAAAGAGAGGGCTCCGCCGACGAGGCGCGGAAGCTTTTATTTCATAAACCGGGAGGGATTCAGATGACGAAAAAAAGCCTGTGCGTCGTCACCGGCACGCGCGCCGAATACGGCCTTCTTCGGCCTGTGCTGCAAAAGCTGCTGCAAAGCGACGTCATCGAGCCGCGCCTTGTGGTGACGGGCGCGCATCTTGCGCCGGAGTTCGGCAACACCGTCAGCGAGATCGAAGCCGACGGCATGCCCATCGCGGCGCGCATCCCCATCCTGAAGTTCGGCACCGGCTCTCCGCTGGCTACTGCGCGCACCGTCAGCTATACGATGGAGCGCTTTACCGATTATTTCAGCCAAAACCGTCCCGACGCGGTGCTTGTGCTGGGGGACCGGTATGAGATATTTGCCGCGGGCGCGGCGGCCGCGCTGCTGGAGATCCCGCTGGCGCACATCAGCGGCGGTGACGTGACGGCGGGCGCGGCGGACGACTGGTTCCGCCACTGCCTGACGAAGATGGCGTCCCTGCACTTTCCGTCCTGTGAAGTTTACGCCCGGAGGCTCATCCGCATGGGGGAGGACCCGGCCGCGGTGGAGAATGTGGGCGGCCTGGGGGACGAGAACCTGCGCAGCCTGCCGCTTTTGTCCCGCGCGGCGCTGGCCGAAAGCATCGGCTTCGGGCTGGATCGCCCGTATGCGCTGGTGACCTACCACCCCGAAACAGCGGGCGGCGCGTCCCCGGCGGCGCAGTTCGACGCATTGTGCGCCGCGCTGGAGCGCTGCGGGCTGGCCGCCGTATTTACCAAAGCCAACGCGGATGCGGGCGGCGCCGACATCAACGCGCGGATCGACGCGGTGTGCGCGGCGCGCCCCGGACAGTATGTCGCCTTTACCAGCATGGGCGTACTGCGGTACCTTTCGGCCATGAAATACTGCGCCGTGGTGGCGGGCAACTCGTCCTCCGGCGTAGTGGAAACGCCCTCGCTGGGCGTGCCCTGCGTCAACGTGGGCGACAGGCAGAAGGGGCGGCTGCTCAGCGCCAATATCATCTGCTGCGCGGCGGACGAGGCGTCTGTGTATGCGGCGCTGCAAAAGGCGCTTTCGCCCGCCTTTGCCGCGCAGGCCCGGCAAGCGAAAAGCCCTTACAACGGCGGCGACACCAGCGGGCGCATCGTGCGGCGGCTGGAGGCGTTCGTGCAGAGCCCGTCGCTTGGAAAGCCCAAGCTGTTTTACGACGGCCCCGTGCCGGGGTGGGAAAAGGAGGGCAGCCGATGAGCGGATTGGCGGATTCCTTCCGCGAGATGTGGAAAACGGCGCTGACGGCGCTGGGACAGCTGAACACCTTGGTGCCCGATTACTGGGACGGCGCGCTGGATACAGCCCTGCGCGTGGTGCGCACGGCGCTGCCTCTGTTTGCGGCGGTGCTGCTGGTGCAGCTTGTGCTGCTGGTTTTCGCGCGGCGAAAGCGCCCGCGGCGCATCCTCGTTTTCGCCGGGACGCTGGCCGTGGTGCTGGGACTGTGCGTTTGGGCCTGTTTTCCCGCATGGACGGCGGGGGCATAAACGGAACGCCCCGAGGCGGCGGGCCGGTAAAAGGGTCCATGCGGGGGTTGCTCCCGGAAGCGATACACCGATATTGAAAAGAGGGCTGTGCACTGCGCGGCATGGGGAGGAAATGATATGGAACTTTTGGTCGTAGGTCTGGGCAGCATGGGCAAACGCCGTGCGCGCCTCATCCGGGGCGTGGAGCCGTCGGCGGCGCTGGCGGGCGTGGATTTCGCCCCCGCGCGCAGGGAAGAAGCGCGGGCTTTGGGCATCGAGCCGTATGAGAGCATCGCGGCGGCGGTGGCAGCGCGGCACTTTGACGCGGCGTTCGTGTGTACCGCGCCCCTTACCCACGCGGGCATCATCGGCGAGCTGCTGGACGCGGGCCTGCCTGTATTCACCGAGCTGAACCTGGTGGACGACGGCTACGACGCGCTCATTGCAAAAGCCGCGCAGAAGGGCCTGCCGCTGTTTTTGAGCAGCACCATGCTCTACCGCGCCGAAACGCAGTACATCAAGCGCCGGGTGGCGGCGTTTGCAAAGCCCGTCAATTACATCTACCACATCGGGCAGTATCTGCCGGACTGGCACCCATGGGAAAATTATAAAAACTTTTTTGTGGGCGACAGGCGCACGGGGGGCGTGCGGGAGATCTTCGGCATCGATCTGCCCTGGTTGCTGGACGCTTTCGGTCCGGTGAAGCACGTCTATGCGGAAAAGGACAAGCTCAGCGGTCTGGAAATCGATTATCCGGACAGCTATTTCGTCACGCTGCGCCACGAGAACGGGACCAAGGGCCTTTTGGCGGCGGATGTCGTCAGCCCCAAAGCCGTGCGGAATTTTGAGGTATTCGGCGAAGGGCTGCACCTGTTCTGGGAGGGCAACCCCAGGGCGCTGTACAGCTACAACGCCGAAACCAGGGAGAAGGAATTTGTGGACACCTACGGCAGCTTCGAGCATGATGCGCGGTACAGCGACAATATTGTGGAGAACGCTTATGTGGATGAAATAACGAACTTTTTCGGCGTGCTGGCCGGGCGGGAACAGCCCCGGTGGTCCTTTGAAAAGGACAAAGAGGCCATCGCGCTCATCGAACGCATCGAGGGGGCGTAAGGCATGGACGTATTGTTTGTAGGGCTGGGCAGCATCGGCACGCGGCATTTGAAAAACCTGCACGCGGTGGCGGCGCAAAAGGGCATTCCGGTGCGCGCGTGGGCGCTTCGCTCCTCGGCCCGTGCGCTTCCGGAGGAAACGCGCGCGCTGCTGGCGGGCGAATTCACATCCCTGCCCGAACACGCCCGCTATGACGCGGCGTTCATCACGAACCCGACGCACCTGCATTTCGGGATGTTACAAAATCTGCGGGGCAAAGCGGATACTCTTTTTATAGAAAAGCCGATCTTTGAACGCACGGACCGGGCCCTTGCGGACTGCCTGGCCCCGGGGCAGAAGGCCTATGTGGCCGCCCCCATGCGCTGGTGCGGCACGATGCTGGCCCTCAAGAAGGCGCTGCCGGCGCTGTCGGTGTATTCGGCCCGGGTGCTGTGCTCGTCCTACCTGCCCGGCTGGAGGCCCGGCGTGGATTACCGCACTGTGTATTCCGCCCACAAGGACATGGGCGGCGGCGTCACCATCGACCTCATCCATGAATGGGATTATCTGGTGGAGCTTTTCGGGAAGCCGGAAAAGATGTATAATTTTAAAGGGACGTACAGCCATCTGGAGATCGACTCGGACGACCTTTCCGTCTATATAGCCCAATACCCCACGCTACTGTGCGAGGTGCACCTGGATTACTTCGGCCGGGAATACCGGCGCAGCATCGAACTCTTGTGCAAAAACGGCACGGTCACGGCGGATTTCGGTGCGGGCACGCTGACGCTGGAGGACGGCACGGTGCAGAATTACGCAGAGCCTGTGAACGAGCGTTATCTGCGGGAGATGGCCTATTTTCTGGATTACGCCCAAAGCGGCGCGGGCCCCAGCGTGAACACGCCCGAGACCGCGCTTGACGTATTAAAACTCACATTGGGGGAACTGTAAAAGTATGGAACAAAAGCGTGTGCTCATCACCATTTGCGGCCGCGCGGGCAGCAAGGGGTTTAAAAATAAGAACCTGAAGATCTTCGACGGCCACCCGCTCTCGTATTACAGCCTTTCTGCGGCGGAGCTGTTCATCCGGAGCAGGCCGGACCTTGCCGTCGACGTGTGCCTGAACACAGACAGCGGGCTGCTCATCGACGTTATCACCAAAAAATATCCCGAGGTGACGGTGCTGCCGCGCCCCGAGGAGCTGTGCGGCGACATCGTGCCAAAAATGCCCGTGTACCAGTACAGCCTGCGGCAGATGGAGCAGAAAAAGGGATACGAATACGATACTCTCATCGACCTGGATATCACCAGCCCTCTGCGCCAGACGGGCGATATTGAGGGCGCGTATGAGGTGAAGGCATCCCGGCCGGACCTGGACCTGATTTTTTCCGTCACGCCCAGCCGCCGCACACCGTACATGAATATGGCAAAGCTCGCGGGAGACCATGTGGAGAAGGTCATCGACCACCACAATACCGCGCGCCAGCAGACGCCGCCTGTGTTCGACATCAACGCGTCCATTTATGTGTTCGAGCGGCGCTTCCTCATCGAGAACACCACGGGCTTTGTCTGGGACGGCAAATGCGGCATGTACCAGATGTTCGACACCGGCATCATCGACATCGATTCCGAAGAGGACTACCTGTTGATGGAGGCCATCGCCCATTATTTGTATGCCACCTACCCCGCGTTCGGGGCCATTCAAAATAATATCAGAAAGTAGACTGGGAAACTATGGCGACACCAAGCGAAAAACACGAGATACACTGCGCCAAGCGCTATCTGGAATATACCGAAACGCCGTTTTACCGCGCGTTCCGCGACAGGGAAAATCCCGAGAGCTTTGACTCCAACTATGCCGTGCTCAAGCGCATGGAGGAGGCCGAGCAGAGCCTTGCGGCTGTGGAAAGCTACTATGAGGGCCTTGACGTCACGCCAAAATTCTATTCCAAGCCCGACAGCGTGACGCTGGAGGAGAGCCGCGCTTTTTTTGAGGCGCACGGCTATGCCGTCCACACCTTTGAATGCCAGCGTATGATGCTGCTGACGCATACAAGCCCCGAGCTGCTGGTGCACAAATGTCCGGTGCAGATCTTTGCAGGCGCGCCCCTGACAGGAGCGGCGGCGCAGCTTGTGACGGAGAGCTGCGGCGAAAAGGACTTTGGCCTGCGGCTCATCGACAAGCAGCTGGGCGCGGGCGCGCGCGTTTCGTTTGCATACAACCGCGCTGAGATCCCCGTCAGCTTCTGCGTGGGCGAGGGGTACGGCAGTGCGTTTTATCTGTCGGACGTATATACGGCCGAAAATTTCCGCGGCCAGGGCTACGCGGCCGCGGCGGTGCTGGCGATGCTGGGCTTTGCACGCAACCCGGATATGGGGTATGCCGACGTGTTCCTCTACGCCGACGACCCGGCGGCCATCCGTCTGTACGAGAAGCTGGGCTTCCGCGGTACGCCGGTGCGGGAATACCGCGCGTTCAAGGGCGGCCTGCCCGATCTTTACACCGAAGCGAAGGAGTAAGAGCATGGCGCTGCATGTCTCGCCCGAAATACTGGAGCAATACCATGGCTTTTACAGCCTTGCGCTGGACGGCACGACGGATGACGGCTGCGCGCTGGTGCTGGAGAATGTGCCCGCCGCGGGCCTGCGCGCCGCGCTTGAGGCCGTGCCGGAGCCAGACGCGCTGCGGACGGTGCTCATCGAAAGCTGTCCGGAGCTGCAGAGCCTTTCCTTCCTTGAAAATTTTCCCGCGCTGGAATGGGTGTATGTGCGCCGCTGCCCGGCGGTGGCCGCGCTGTGGGATACCGCGCGCACGCCCGCGCTGCGGGGCCTTGCTGTGACGGACTGCAAAAAGCTGCGGGACATCAGCGGGCTGGACGGCGCTGCGGCGCTGGAGCACCTGTTTTTGCAGTACAGCGCCTGGAGCGCCGTAAAGCTGGAGAGCCTTGCGCCCCTGCGGGGGCTGTGCGCGCTGCGCACGCTGGACCTGGGGTGCAGGGGCGCGAAGGACAAGGTGAAGCTGGATTTCAACATGCTGTATCCGCAGCTGGACTCCCTCACCATCACGCCCAGCCTGAAGGAATATTTCATCACCAATACGGAGGCGGGGCGCTGATGGAGGGACAGAGGCGCATTTTGGACCTTTGCGTGGACGCGGGCGAAACGCTGCTGGCCAACGGCGCGGAAATTTACCGCGTGCAGCAGACGATGGAGATTATCGCGCGCAGCTACGGCGCGCGCAGCTTTCATGTATATGTACTTACCAATGGGCTGTTCGCCTCGATGGAGGACGGCGGTGCGGTGCAGAGCGCGGCGGTGCGCAGCACGCCGCGCGTGGAGATGAATTTGGGCCGCATTTCGGCGGTGAACGCGCTCTCGCGGGAAATCGTGGCAGGGCGCGTGCCGCTGGAGGAAGCCTTTGCGCGGCTTGCACAGATCCGCGCCACACGTGGGCTGCCGGGCTGGCTGATGGTGTCGGCCTCGGCCTTTTCCGCCGCGTGCTTTTGCTATCTGTTCGGCGGCTCGGCCGTGGACGCATTCACGGCGCTGGCGCCGGGCTTTGCCGTGGGGGTGTTCACCCGCGCGCTGACGCGCGTGCGCACACCGCTGAACAAGCTGGTCTCCAACATGCTTTCAGCGGGTGTGGTGGCGCTGGTCAGCCTTGCCTGTGTGCAGGCGCTGGGGCTGGCGGGCGTTGCGTGCAGCCTGGATAAGGTCATCATCGGGGGCATCATCCCGCTGGTGCCGGGCGTCGCGCTGACAAACGGCATCCGCGACGTGGCCAACTGCGATTACCTCTCGGGCACCATTCGCGCCATCGACGCGGTGCTCATTGCGGCGGGCATCGCGCTGGGCGTGGGCCTGGTGCTCAAGGGCGCGGCTCTGCTGCCGGGGGTGACGATATGATATGGGAGCTTCTGGTGCAGCTTGCCGCAGCCTTCGGGGCGACGGTGGGTTTTGCCGTTCTGGTAAACGCGCCGCCCCGGGAATTTGTCTGGGCGGGCGTGACGGGCGCCGTGGGCTGGGGCTGCTATTGGCTGTACCTGCAATGGCAGCCCTCGGTGGCCGTGGCCTCGCTGCTGGCCTCATTGATGCTGGCGCTGCTTTCCCGGGTGTTTTCAGTGGTGCGGCGGTGCCCGGCCACAGTGTTCCTCATCAGCGGCATCTTCGCGCTGGTGCCTGGCGCGGGCATTTACTATACCGCCTATTATTTCATCATGGGCGACAACGCCATGGCCGTGGCCAAAGGTGTGGAGACGTTCAAGATCGCCGTGGCCCTGGCCGTCGGCATCGTGCTGGTGCTGGCTTTGCCGGGGCGGCTGTTCGAGGCATTCGCGCCGTGTGCCGGGAAGAAAAAGGGAGAGCGATGAGATGAAAAAATTGCAGGCCGTCCTGCTGTGCGCACTGGTTCTGGCCGTGCTGGCCGCGGCGGATCTGGGATACAATTTCTTCGCCAGCCTTGTGCCGGAGATTAATGACGGTATTTCGGTGCGCGGTGTGCTGGCGCCGCTGCTGTTCAGCGACCATCTTTTGGGCGATTTTTGGTCCCGGGAGCGTTTTTTGAACGCCTTTGTCGCCGCGGCGTATGCCGTGGGCGCGCTTGCGGCCGCGAACGTGGTATGTGCTGCCAGCCGTATCATGCGCGGAAAAATAACGGCAGAGGAAGAGTAAGGCGGTTTTGCGCATTCCTGCTTTGGTGGCCTGAAAATGCTGTTTGACGCCTGCGCTCCACGAGGGTTTACGAAAAGTTATTATCTTTTCTGAATACAATTGCCTTTACTAGCTTAACGAATGTTGCTTATTCGCTTTTGTTCTTTTCTTACATGGTTTTGGGGCAGAGAAATTGAATAGCGGGTATAGGAAGAGAGAATCCACTTCCGTAAAACGGCTTGTTGGGAAGTTCCTCAAGCCCTCTTTAATTTCAGACAATTTCTGTCCGTGCAAACACCGAATATATAGAAAAGTAGAGCAAAATATGGTACAATTTGGCCATCGAAAACAGTATTGTTTCCATCTCAACAAAATGATATGCTGTAAATGAGGATAGGCAATATGGATAACAATAAAAATACAACCCCAATTAATGTTGAAGATATCTTAGCTATGGCCTGTAAATTGCCATACTGCAAAATTTCACGCGATGCATTTCTAACAATACAACTGAAAGGTAAAGTTAGTGAGAAACAACTTGCGGATGCATTGGAAAATGGAACAGTCAATGCGGGGATAAGCATTGATATACTTAATAAACTTGCAAGTGGAGCAATAGGTTTTGAAACAGCAAAAGCAACGGCAATATCTACCGCTGCTGGAATACCTGGCGGTTTTGCAATGATAGGGGCTATTCCCGCCGACTTGGTACAATTCTATGCTCATGTTTTTCGCATCGCACAAAAACTTGCCTACATATATGGCTACAAAGATATTAACTTAGACGATGGCATGCAAAATATTCTAATGATTTTTCTTGGCGTTATGTTTGGAGTGAATGCAGCAGTGGCAGCTCTTGCGAAACTCGCTGCTGCCAATGCAGCTAAAATAGGCGCAAAAGTAGCTGCAAAACCACTTAGTCGATACGCTATCTACAATATAGCGAAAAAGGTTTTGGCATGGATAGGCGTTAAATTAACAAAGGATGGCGTAGGTAAAGCTGTAAGCAAGGCTGTACCGGTTGTAGGCGGTGTTGTATCGGGTGGGTTGACAGTCGCAACTTTTTTACCCATGGCGAAAAAATTGCAGAAAGAGTTATCTAAATTTGCGGCTATGTCGCCGGAGAATTTAGATAAAGCAAGCGCGGTAGCCGATATTATTCTTACTGACTTTGAGATATTAGCAGATAATGCTGATAAAGTAAGCATATAGCTCCGAGGAATAGTGGAGCTAACCGTCCTTGTCGGCGATAAAATAAACGGCTCCGTCGTCATTGATAAGTTCACCAGTCCCTACTTGCACAGTAATAAAAAATAGTAGCGTAACTGCTATTTTTTACGCGCATCCGGGCACTTTTTGCCCACGCGTTTGAGATCTTAAGGGCGTGGGCCGGGACGTCCTATATGGCCGCTTTTTTGGCCATGCAGGCAGGCCGTCCCCGGCCCGCGGCCATTACGATGAGGTTTTTATAGCTTTGCTGTGCAAAGCTATAAAAACTACGGAAAGAACAGGAGGCAATGCTGTATGCTGCGGTGGATGCTTGGAAACCTTTTGGTCTGGGCTGTGCTGTTTTTCGGCGTACCGTATGCGGGCGTGCGCTTTGTGCCGCCCGAAGCGGGCATGATGTTCACGATGGCGCTTTGGCTGGCGGTATACCCGCTTTACATCGCGCTGGCGAGCCATTCGGCCGCACAGCGCAAATGGAACACCCTGTGGCTGCCGTTGGTGCATCCCGCGCTGTACGCATTGGGAGTGTGGCTGGTTTTCCACACTGTGCCGGAGCTTGCATATTGCGCGGGTTATCTGGCCGTGGGGTACGGCTTCTGGGAAGCGGGCTGGGGCATGAAGCGCCGCCGCCAGCGCCGGGGACGGCAGGGGCCGAACAAGGATTTTCAATAGAGAGAAGAAAAGGCAGAACAGTGTGGATGTTATCCATGCTGTTCTGTTTTTATGTGGAGATGGAGACGGAACGGCCCATAGCGGAAAGATGATTTTAAAAACAGGAAGGATCGTGGCGAAATATGCGGGGAGTTTGATATAATTTATCAAAATAAGTATGTTTTAGATTCGCGAAATTTGCAGGTTATATACAAGGGAGGTGTTACGGATTCGCGGATTTTTAGAATGTACAAAACAATGAGGAGGTAATTTTATGGTTGGAAAAAAGGAAAAGCAAGGGTTTAAGGCCATGTTTAAAAGGATGCTTGCCTCAAGGCTGGCCGCGGGAATTGCAGCAGCACTGGCAGCGCTGCTGCTGCTGGTTATTGTTGGATTGGGCATACGCAGTGTTGTTTTATCTGAAAGTAAATCGACGAAACTGGGATTTGAAAACATTGGGGAATTGGCCACACAAACGGCCTATTGCACGTCGGTAAATGTTACAGAAGGCTCAAGAGAGCTTTTTGGTGTGACAATACCGTTTACACAAAGCAAATACATATACAGCTATGATATAGTTATAAAAGCAGGCTTTGACTTTACGGAAATTGAATGGGAGATAAAGGACACCGCTATTACAGTGAGATTACCGGAGGCAAAAATACTGAGCAGTGAGCTGAAATGGGATTCGTTTAAACTGTACCATGAAGACGAAAGCATTTTTAAACAGATCAAGATGGAAGAAAACAATGAGGCGCTGAAAAATCTGGTTCAAAATGCGGAAAAGGATGCAGTCGCAAACGGCTTGCTGGACAATGCGCGAAGCAATGCTGAAACGATTTTGCGAAGTTTTTTCGGCAATGTGTACAACTTGGAAGAGTATGAAATAAGGTTCATCAATAAATAAAAACGCCGGGGAAGGATGTGCTTATGAAGAAGATGCTTTTACTGATCGTGGGAGCAATCGCAGCAGCGATCGTGCTGTTCTACTTTGCTTTGCTCCTGACGGCATAAATAAAAGAGCCGCTTTGATAAAAATGCAGTCTGTCTGTGCTGCATGGAGAACGCTGCAAATAAAAAAGCTGCTGAATCGTTCGATGGGACAAGCGATTCAGCAGCTTTTGCTTTTACAGCAAACTCAAATTTGATGTGGAATTGGAAATTCAATTTCTTAAGCGGAACGGAACGCCTCGGCGCGCGTCGGCTTTCACCTCCGTTTCGCCTGCGGCGAAACCGGCCTGGCCGGTTACCAGCCCCACAGGGACCGCTCTTTGGTTGCTCTCTTAATGCTAAGAGAGCGACACCATAGGCGGACTCCGCAATCAGGTCCCGCGAAAACACTTTTTATTTTTGTAAGCACGCGGTCAACCGTTCTGCGAGCATTTGGCGGCGTCTATGGCCAGCACCACCATCAGGCAGTACAGTGCGTCGGCGCTGTCGGCAATGTCCAGCACGTAGGTGTCCGTCCAGTTCAGCAATTCCTTCTGCACGGTCATTACCGTGCGGCCGTCCGCATCGCTGACAAGGTAATTCCATTCCCACATATCGCCCTCGATGCTCCAGCCGCTGCAGTCCAGCGTAAACACGGGTTTGAAAAACGTGAATTCTTTTTTGATCTGTCCCACGCATTCGCCGCCCACGTAAAGCGCAAAACGCGGCAGGAAAGAGAACACCTCTTCTTTTACCGTGCCCAGCTCCGCGCCGTCCGGGCCGAAGATTTTCAGGCAGTGGCCCCAGCTCAGCACGCCCTTGACCTCGTAGACGGCGCCGCCCGCTTCGTTGTAGATATCATAGCTGTCGAACCATGAAAACATGCGTTGTTTGAACAAGAGCTTCATGCCGTATCCTCCGGTTTATGATTTTCAGGGCAGCGCATCCACCGAGGCGGCATTGTAGGCTTCTTCCGTGGAGTCCGCCGAGGCGCTCACTTTCCAGCCGTCGGCCCAGGTGAACGTGTACACACGGTATGCCGTGGCCGGCGTCTCCTCGTGGGATTCCCGGTCTGAATGCGTGTATGTCAGCTTCACATAGCACGATACGCGTGCAGTGCCGTCCGCCGCGGTGCTCTTGATGGCGGCGGGATTGCACTCGGCGGTACCCATCACATACAGGTTGGCCTTGTGTGTGTCGGAGACAACGCCCTGTGCGAGCGCGGCTTTGTATTCCTCGGTGCAGCCGGAGATCAGCGCTGTGTCCTGATTGTTCAGCGCATCCAGATATGCGGCATAATGGGCGGTGAGCAGCGTGTTCAGCTCCCCGGCCGCGGGTACGCCGCCCTCTGTCACCGGGTTTTCAAACGCCAGTGCGGTGACCGTTTTGTCTGCGAACTGCACGGAGGCTGTCGTCACAGCGCCCCACGGAGCCGTATACTGCATACCGATGGTGCTGCCCACAGCCACCTGCGGCAGCGTGACAACGCCGTTCACAGGCTTTTGCTCCACAGCCGCGCCGTCCACGGTGATGACCGCGCCGTCGTTCACACAGCCGGACACCGTGATATCCGCGATGGGCAGGGCGCCGCTGAACACAGTGGGTTCGACGGAGGACAGCAGCGCAAGGTCCGTCGCGTCGCCCTCCACCGCCTGCCCGGCAGCGGTGGTGCCCGTCACCGTGCAGGTGTACAGGCCGGGGAACAGGTTCTGATACAAAATTCCGTCCGCCGTCTGTTCGCCTGTGCGGGGCACGCCGTCCAGCGAAAGACGCAGGTTCTGCACCGGGGAGCTGAGCAGCAGCCGCACGCTGTGCACGGTGAGAGAATAGCGGCTGTAGCCGAAGAACACCGATTCCTTTTCCACGCCCAGCGCGGGGAACGCCCCCTGTGCGCCGCCGTCTACCACCTGGTCCTCCAGCTGTCCGCGCAGCGCTTCACGCTGCGCCGCGTCTGTGAAAGCACGGCACAGCGCGGCGGCGCCCTCGTCGGAGACCGTCAGGTCCTCACCCTTGAGCAGATTTTTCAGCGCGCGGGCGTCGCCTGCCTCCAGCGCGGCGTCCACCGACGCGATGAACTCGTCCGGGTTGTATTTGTCATACATCACTGTGGCCGTGACGCACAGGCCTGTGAAGACCACGGCGAGCACGCAAACGGCGATGAGCATTTTGCGTGTGGTGCGGTTCATGCGCCGGCGGCGCGCATGCCCGGCTTTTTCCTCCCGCCTGGTCCGCGCCTTTGCGTTTTCCACGGCGCGGCAGGCCGGGCAAAGCTCCTGGTCCGGGTTTTCCAGCGGCTTGCCGCAGTTTTTGCAGGTGTCCATTGCACTTCCTCGTGTTTTCTTGATTTTCAGCCGCCGCAGGGCGGCGGGCGCTTACAGCCGGGCGTAGGCCACGGCGATTTTGCCAGCCGCTCGGGCATTGTTGTACGCAAGCTGGATATTGGTCTTGAGAGACTGGCCGCCTGTGTATTCCACGATGTGCGCCAGCAGGTAGGGGGTGATGTTCTTCCCGCGCACGCCCTCGGCGTTGGCGCCGGCAATGGCCTTTTCGATGACGGCTGTCATCTCGTCAAAGTCCATGGCATATTCCTCGGGCACCGGGTTGCCGATGAGTATGCCGCCCGCCAGGCCCAGGTCCCACTTCGTTTTGGCAATGCGGGCGATCTCGGCCTCGTCTTTGGCGTTGTGATCTACGCCGAAGCCGCTCCTGCGGCAGTAGAACGCGGGAAAGTCGTCCGTGCGCAGGCCCAGCACGGGAACGCCCATGGTCTCCAGATACTCCAGTGTCAGGCCGATATCCAGGATCATCTTCGCGCCGGCGCACACCACGGCCACCGAGGTCTGGCGCAGCTCCTGCAGGTCGGCGCTGATGTCCATGGTCTTTTCCGCGCCGCGGTGCACACCGCCGATGCCGCCCGTGGCGAACACGCGGATGCCCGCCAGGCTGGCAAGGATCATCGTGGAGGCTACTGTCGTCGCGCCCGTGCGCTTTTCCGCCACCATGATGGGAAGGTCGCGCCGGGATACCTTGGCCACGCCTTCGCCTTTGCACATCAGCTCCAGTTCGTCCTGCGTAAGGCCCACCTTCAGCACGCCGTCGATGATCGCCATGGTGGCGGGCACTGCGCCCTCCGCCCGCACGATGCGCTCCACCTCGGCCGCAAAGGCAAGATTGTCGGGGTAGGGCATGCCGTGGGAGAGGATCGTGCTCTCCAGCGCGACAACGGGCTTGCCGTCACGAATGGCGGCGGAGATTTCCGGCGTGATGGACAGATATTCTTTCAAATTCATAATACATACTCCTTTACAAGCTTGGCGACGAGCGCGGGGCTCATCGCCGGGTTGATGGTATCGGCGCTGTCGATGGCCGCAAGGCCCGCGCCCAGCGCAAAATCCAGCGTGTCCCCGGGCGAAAGGCCGTTCACCCATGCATACACGATACCGGCCATTGTGGCGTCGCCTGCGCCGGTGGCGTTTTTCATGGGGAAGGGGCGGCTTTTTTTGCGCAGCGCGCCGCAGCCCTGCCGCCTGAAATAAAGCCCCTCGCGTCCCAGGCTTACAAACACCTGGTACACGCCTTTTTCCAGCAGCATGCCGCAGGCGGCGTCCAGCTCGCGTTCGTTTGTGATGCGCATGCCGGAAAGCACTTCCATTTCCATGAGGTTGGGCTTGAGCGTGTGGAAGTATCCCGCCAGCGGCGCGGCGTTGCGCGCCCATGCCGTGGATACGGGGTCCAGCATCAGCGGGACGGTGCAGCGTGTGGCGAGCGTTTCCAGCGCGCCGGCCGAAAGGTTTGCGTCCGCCACGCAGACGTCCGCACCGTTCAGCACAGGCAGCAGCCCCTCCACATACGAGGGCGTCAGAGCCTCTTTTAAAATATGCATGTCGCTCATGGCTACGAGCATGTCGCCTTCGCTGTCCATGATGGAAATGTAGGCGGACGTATTCTGGGCGGGGAACACGGCCAGATGCCGCGTCCCGATGCCCGCGGCGGTGCAGGCGCCGCGCAGCATGTCGCCGTATGCATCACCGCCCACAGCGCTGCACAGCTCCACCGTCAGGCCCAGACGGCACAGGTTGTCGCAGATGTTGCGGCACACGCCGCCCGCCGAAAGATGCAGGCGGCCGGGGTTGGAATCCCGCATTACGATGGGAGCGTCGCTTTGGCCGTGGATGTCCACGTTCGCGCCGCCGATCCCGGCAATGTATCCCGCCATGGGAGGAGCCTCCTTTCTGAAAAGGCCGCGCCCCGCAAACGGGCGGCATGCGGCCGGGAAGTATATAGCATTATTGTACTTTTTTAAGATTAAAAACGCAAGCCCGGCTAAAACGCACGGTGCGGCGGAAATGTAAATTTTTTTGCGGCCGTACCGCGTGGCCGGCGGCATGTATATTCGGGGCGCGCCTGTCCAAAATACTACTATCATGTGCCGCAGCCGCAGCCAGCGCGCCGCGCGCGGGCCAGGGCGGCAACACGGCAGGGAGGAAAAATATGAAAAACAATCAGGAATCCAAAAGCTTTTGGAAGGGCAAGGGCTTTTATCTGGCGTTGACGCTCGTCATCGCGGGCGCGGCCACGGCCAGTTTCCTTGCCATCAACAGCATGATGGACAAACTGGGCGCGGACCCCGCGCCGCAGATCCAAGGTGAGGAGGACATTCCATGGCAGGAAGAACAGCATACCCCCGTAGAAGAAAAGCAGGAGGACGTGCCCGTGGCGCCCACATCGCCATCCTCGTCATCGAAGCCGCAAAATACGGTTTCATCTGCGCCCAGCTCATCGCCTGCTTCATCCGCGCCCGCCGCGCCTGCAAGCTCGCAGCCGGTGCAAACGCCCTCGTTCGCATCGCCGCGGGCTGGGGCGGCCTTGCAGGCTTTCAGTGGTGACGAGCTGGTGTTCAACGACACCATGAAGGACTGGCGCACCCACAACGGCATGGACCTGGCCGGCGCGGCGGGCGACGCCGTAACGGCGCCCACCGGCGCTGTGGTGGCCCGCGCTTATGAGGACCCCCAGTGGGGCGGCGTTGTGGAGCTGAACGCCGGAAAGCTGACGGTGCGCGTATGCGGCCTTGCGGACATCGCTGTGAAAGAGGGCGACACCGTGGCCGTGGGCGACGCACTGGGCACGGTGGGCGAGCTGCCCGCCGAGAGCGCCATGGAAACGCATGTGCATCTGGAGTTCCTGGAGGACGGCGCTTATGTGGACCCGGCGGAATATTTCGCCCCGGTGGAATAAGGCTGCGCACGAACGGCGGCGCGCGGACGGGAAGACCCGTTGTCCGCGCGCCGCGTTTTGCTGCGCGCGGCCTTTGGAAGCCCGCGTGCGCGGATACCTTGAACGCGGGGCCGTTTTATGATATTCTATACTTGGTTTGTTCCATGCGGACGGGCCTGCTGCGGAATGAAAAAACAGGAGAGGACTGTTCTTGTTTATGAGCAAATTCAATTTTATCGCAACCGAGATCCCCGGCGTGATCATCATCGAACCTACGGTGTTCGGCGACAGCCGGGGTTATTTTATGGAGACCTATCAGGCGGAGGAATTCGCTGCCGCGGGCATTCCCGGCCCCTTTGTACAGGACAACCAGAGCAAAAGCACCAGGGGCGTGCTGCGCGGGCTGCACTTCCAGAAGGAGCATACCCAGGGCAAGCTGGTGCGCGTGGTGTCGGGCGAGGTGTTCGACGTTGCGGTGGACTGCCGCCCGAACAGCGAGACCTTCGGCAAATGGGTGGGCGTGACGCTCTCTGCGGAAAATAAGAAGCAGTTTTATATCCCGCAGGGCTTTGCCCACGGCTTTCTGGTGCTGTCCGAAGAAGCGGAGTTTACTTACAAATGCACCGACTATTACGACCCCGCGGCCGAGGGCGGCGTGAAGTGGGATGACCCGGACGTGGGCATCGTGTGGCCCGCGGTGGACGGCGAGATCCGCCTTTCCGCCAAGGATGGGGAGCACAGGGGCTTCAAGGAGCAGACCTATGAATTCTTTGAAAGGTGGTAAACCGGGATGCAGATGCTGAAGGCTTACGCCAAAGATTTCTGGCGGTACCGCTACCTGCTGCAGAACCTGATCGGCCGTGATTTCAAGCTGAAATACCGCCGCAGCGTGCTGGGCGTGGTGTGGAGCGTGCTCAACCCGCTGCTGATGAACGTCGTCATGGTGGTGGTGTTTTCCACGCTTTTTGACATGCGGGGCAGCGGTATCAAGAATTTCTCCGTGTACCTGATCATTGGGCAGTTGCTGTTCAACTTCTTCAACGAAGGAACAGGCAGCGCCATGGGCAGCATGCTGAGCGCGGCGCCGCTCATCAAAAAGGTGTATATCCCAAAATACATCTTTCCGCTGGAGCGGGTGTGCTTTGCTTTGGTGAACTGTCTGTTCTCGTTCATTGCTCTCGTTATTGTAATGCTTGTAACAGGAGCCAAGCTGCACGCCACCGTGCTTCTGGCGTTTTATCCGCTGCTGACACTGTTTGTATTCACGCTGGGCATCGGCCTTGCACTGGCCGCGGCAACAGTGTTCTTTCGGGATGTGATGCATCTGTGGGGTGTGTTTACGCTGGCGCTGAACTATTTTTCCGCCATTTTCTATGACCCTGAGCAGATGAATCCGCTGGTGGTGGGAAGCGTGGAGCTGAGCCTTTCCCAGGTCATCCGTTTCAACCCGCTGTACTGGTACATCACGGGCTTCCGCGCCACGGTGCTGGACGGCACGGGCCTCACCTGGAGCATGGTCTGGATCTGCGGCCTGTGTGCGGTCATCGCGCTGGCTGTGGGCCTGTTCGTGTTCCGCCGCCAGCAGGACAAATTTGTCCTGCATATCTGAGGGAGGACGCCGCTGTGAAAATGATCGAAGTAAACAACGTGTCCATGCGCTTCAACATGGCAAAGGAAAAGCACGAGAGCCTGAAAGAGTATTTTCTGGCCGCCGTGCAGGGCAAGCTGCAGTTTGAAGAATTTTACGCGCTGCGCGATGTTTCCCTCACCGTGCATAAGGGTGAGTTCCACGGGATCATCGGGCTGAACGGTTCGGGCAAATCCACGCTTTTGAAGGTGATCTCCGGCGTGTTCAAGCCCACGGCGGGCAATGTGGTGGTGCACGGCAGCATCGCGCCGCTCATTGAGCTGGGCGCGGGGTTCGACATGGACCTCACCGCCCGGGAGAACATCTATCTCAACGGCACGGTGCTGGGCCTGACGCCCAAGTACATCGACGAAAAATTCGACGAGATCGTGGATTTCAGCGAGCTGCGGGAATTTCTGGACGTTCCGCTGAAGAACTATTCCTCCGGCATGGTGGCGCGTATTGCGTTTGCCATCGCCACGATCACCAAGCCGGACGTACTCATTGCGGACGAGATATTGTCCGTGGGTGACTTCATGTTTCAGGAAAAATGCGAGGAGCGCATGCGCCAGCTGATGAGCGGAGGCACCACGGTGCTGTTGGTGAGCCACTCCATCGGCCAGATCGAGCGCATGTGCGACCACGTGACATGGCTGGAAAAGGGCCGCGTAAAGATGCAGGGCGAAGCGGCCGAGGTGTGCGCCGCATACAAGGCGCTGGACCCGGAGGCCGCAGCCATTCAGAACGCGAACAGCAACAAGAGGATCATTGAGGCGCCGTAAAGGCGCACATCACCGGCGCGGCTCTCGGCGGCCGGCGCGGGCCGCGGGGCCGGCGCATCCGCCCGGGCCGCGCCGCGTCATAAGACGGTACCGCACAATTCCGACGCCGACAGCGCAATGAGATTTTTGCGAAACATGGCGGAGAGCCATGGCGGCACAGTGCCTGAAGCTCAGGGTGTAAATTGTGCGGTCTGTCTTCGATGAAACCGGAAAGGGATAAGCCGTATGCCAGAAGAAAATACCCCCAAAAACCCGGCGGAGCACGATTCCTTTGCAAAAGCTCTGCGCCGCACGGCGCGCCCGGCTCATTTTGCAAGCCTTGCCCGCCGCGCCGCCGCCTGCCTGCGGGAGCGCGGCGCCGAGGCGCTGTGGCGCGAGGCGTCGTTCCGCATCAGCCTGATGACAAAGGGCGAGGTGTGGCGTTTCCGCGCCGACATCCCGCTGCGCCGGGAGCTTAAGGCCCAGCGCGCGGCGCGCTTTGCCCGCATGCCGCTTGTGTCGGTGGTGGTGCCGTTGTACAATACGCCGCCTAAATTTTTGCGCGAAATGATGCGGAGCGTGCTGGGCCAGACCTACGCCGGCCTGGAGCTGGTGCTGGCGGACGCATCCGACGCGGCCCACGGCGAGGTGGAAAAGGCTGTGCGTGCCGTGCGGGACGCGCGCGTGCGTTATATCCGCCTTGCCAAAAACGGCGGCATTGCCGAAAACACCAACGCGGCCCTTGCGGCGGCACAGGGAGAGTATATCGCTTTGCTGGACCACGACGACGTGCTCACCCCCAATGCGCTGTACGAGGCGGTGAAAGCCGTCAACGAGCAGGGGGCGGACTTTGTTTATTCGGATGAGATCGTGCTGGATTCCACGCTGAAAAAGCTGGGCGAATACCATTTCAAGCCGGACTTTTCCCCCGACACGCTGCGCGGCTGCAATTACATCACGCATCTGGCCGTATTCAGCCGTGCGCTGCTGGCGGCGGCGGGCGGCGGCGAACGCGCGGAATTTGACGGCGCGCAGGATTTCGACCTGATCCTGCGCTTGACGGAGCGCGCCCAAAAGGTGGCGCACGTTCCCAAAGTGCTGTATTGGTGGCGCGGGCACGGCGGCTCCACCGCCAGCGGCATGCAGGCAAAGCCTTATGCGCTGGCGGCGGGCGCGGCGGCGGTGGAGGCCCAGCTTCTGCGCCTGGGCATGCCCGGCCGCGTGGAACCCGTTCCCGGCAGCCCCGGCGCATACCGCACCCGGTATGACGTCACGCGGCCCGGCCGCGTGACGGTGCTTATCCCCAACAAGGACCATTCGGAGGACTTGGCCCGCTGTCTGGAAAGCCTGTACCGGAACGCCGGCTGGGACGATCTGGAGGTGCTGGTGCTGGAAAATAATTCCACACAGGCCGAAACGTTCGCCTGTTACGGGCGGGCACAGCAGCAGTATCCGAACTGCCGCGTGCTCACCTACAAAGGCGGCTTCAATTTCAGCGCCATCAACAATTTCGGCGCGCGGCATGCCACGGGCGCACACCTGCTGCTGCTGAATAACGACATCCAGGTGGAAACGCCCGGCTTCGTGCGGGAGCTGCTTTCTTATTCCCAGCGGCCGGACGTGGGCGCCGTGGGCGCGAAGCTTTTTTACCCCGACGGAACCATCCAGCACGCGGGCGTATTCATCGGTTTGGGCGGCAGCGCCGGACACAGCCATAAGGGCCACCCGCGGGACAGCGGCGGCGATATGTACCGCCTTGCGACCACGCAGAATATGTGCGCGGTGACGGGCGCGTGCCTGATGGTGAAAAAAGAGCTTTACGACCGCTTCGGCGGGCTGGACGAAGAAAATTTCGCCGTAGCGTACAATGACGTGGACTTTTGCCTGCGGCTGTGGCAGAGCGGGCTGCTGAACGTAATGACGCCCTTTGCGGCGGCGGTGCACCATGAGAGCAAGAGCCGGGGCGACGATACCCGCGCGGGCGGCGAGAAGCAGGCCCGGTACGAAAGGGAAAAAGCGCGCTTTTGTGCCAGATACGCTGGACTGATGCAGCAGGGCGACCCGTATTATAATCCGCATTTTACGCTCCTATATGAAAACTATGGGTATAAATAAAGAAAATTATACAAAATACGCGACCTGAAAGAGCCGCAGGGCCCCGCTTGCGGCATTGCCTGCGCAGCGGCGGATGCGGGAACCGGGCCGCGTGCGTCTTTGTGCCGCGCCGGTTCGGGGCGCGTTCATAGTTCATAAAGGGACGGCCTTTGGCCCGCAGCGCTGTTTGAACGGCCGCGCAAAGCGCTTCACGGCGGCGCATAAAAGGCAAGGCTGGCCATTGTTAAAAAGGAGATTATCCATGAATTTGAAAATCAAGCGCATGCGGGAGCTGGCGGGCTTCTTTGCCCAGACGGTGCGCACGGATGGCTTCGGCCCCACGCTCAAGCGTTCGGCGGCATTTTTGAAGCGGCGCTTCGGCAGCAAAAAAGGGCGTTTTCTGCCCAAAAAGGAAACGCTGGCGGCCCAGCGCGCGCTGGATTACGGCGCGCTGGGCTGGCCTGCGGTGAGCATCTGCGTACCTTTGTACAATACGCCGCAGAAATACCTGCGCCAGCTGCTGGACAGCGTGTTGGGCCAGACCTGCCCGAATTGGCAGCTCTGCCTGGCCGACGCCAGCGACGCGGCCCACGGTGATGTGGCGCAAACGGTGCGCGCCTATCAGGCCCGGGATGCGCGTATCGTATATACGAAGGTGGAAAACAAAGGCATCTCGGCCAACACCAACGCCGCCGCCGCGCTGGCCGCCGGGGAGTACCTGGGCCTTGCCGACCACGACGACGTGCTGGCGCCTCATGCGGTATACGAGATGATGAAGGCCGCTCACGAGACGGGCGCGGCGTTTCTGTACAGCGACGAGGCGTTGTTCACTTCGGACGTGCGCCGGCCCACGGCAGGCCACTTCAAACCGGATTTTGCGCCGGATTACCTCAACTGCTGCAATTACATCTGCCATTTTTCCGTGTTCCGAAAGGCTCTGTTCGACGCTGTGGGCGGGCTGGACCCTGCCTGTGACGGCAGCCAGGACCACGACCTGTTCCTGAAGCTGAGCGAGCGGGCCGTGCCGGCGCACGTCCCCAAGGTGCTGTATTACTGGCGTGTGCACGAGGGCTCCACCTCCGGCGGCACAGGGGCAAAGCCTTATGTGGCCGCGGCGGCCAAACGCGCCGTTGCGGGGCATCTGGCGCGCACGGGCGCAAAGGGCGCGGTGGTGGACGGCTTGTTTCCAAGCACCTACAAGGTGGAGTATGCCGTCGAGGGAAATCCGCTTGTCTCCATCCTCATCCCGAACAAGGACCACGCGGACGATCTGCGCAAGGCGCTGACGTCCATCTTCACCAAAACGGCGTATCCCAACTATGAGGTCCTTGTCGTCGAGAACAATTCCGTGGAGCCCGCCACCTTTGACTATTATCGGGAGCTGCAAAAGCAGCATCCCAACTGCCGCGTCGTGACGTACGAGGGCGGTTTCAATTTCAGCGCCATCAACAATTTCGGCCGTAAGGCCGCCCGGGGCGAATATCTGCTGCTGCTCAACAATGACGTGGAAGTCATCAACGGCACATGGCTGGGCGAGATGCTGGCCCTGTGCGCGCAGCCGGGCGTGGGCATCGTGGGCGCGAAGCTGTATTATCCGGACGATACCATCCAGCACGCGGGCGTGATTGTGGGGCTGGGCGGCTATGCGGGCCACAGCCACAAATACGCAAAGCGCGGCGGAAGCGGCTATATGTTCCGCGCGGCTACGGTGCAGGATCTTTCCGCCGTTACGGCCGCGTGCCTGCTGGTGAAGGCCGCGGTGTACGATGAAGCGGGCGGTTTGGACGAGGGCTTTGCGGTGGCGTTTAACGACGTGGATTTCTGCCTGCGCGTGCGGGCGCTGGGCTACCGGGTGCTGTTCACGCCTTACGCCGAGCTGTACCACTATGAGAGCAAGAGCCGAGGCCTTGACACGAAAGGCCCGGCCCGGGAACGCTTTGAGGGCGAGCGCCGCCGCATGAAGCGGCGCTACGGCGAAAGCCTGCTGCGCGACCCGTTCTATAACCCCAATCTGACGCTGGACCGGGAGGATTTTTCCGAGAGCGACGCCCTGCCCAAGGACGACCCCGTGCCGGGCGTCCCGGCCCGTGGATAGCGCCAAGGCGGCGCTGCGCCGCGTGATGAAAGCGCGCATCGCCGCGCTGGACGCCGCTTATGATAAGGCGGCGGGCGAGGGCATCGTCCGGCGGCTGACGGCCCATCCCGCCTGGGCCGCGGCGGATTCCGTGTTCTGTTATGTGGGCCGCAGGGGCGAGATCGACACGCGGCCCCTTCTGCGCGCCGCGCTGGAGGAGGGCAAAACGCTGGCCGTACCGCTGTGCATGGGGCCGGGCATGATGCAGGCGCGGGCCGTGCGGAGCCTGGAGGAGCTTGCGCCGGCGGGGCCTTACGGCATTCCGGAGCCGCCTGCCGGTGCGCCGGAGGTGCCTCCGCAGCGATTGGCGCTGTGCGTGCTGCCCTGCCTTGCCGCCGCGCCGGATGGAACGCGCCTGGGTTATGGCGGCGGGTATTACGACCGCTTTCTGCCGTTGGCATGCAACGCAGTGAAGATCGCCCTGTGCCGCGCGGTGCTGCTGGAGCCTGTGTTGCCCCGGGAATGCCACGACGTGCGTGCGGATTTTGTACTGACGGAGGACGCGCTGTATGCCTGCAAGGGCGGCGGCTGAGGCGCCGCGCGGAAAGAGAGGAGCAGCATGCGAGGAACATTGACGCTGCCCGACGGCTATGCGGGGCTGTGCAGCATCGACCTGCAAAAGGACAAGCGGCTGGCGCTGCTGATCAACGGGCTGGCGCTGCTCATCGCGCTGCCGTTGGTCTTTTTGGGCAACCGGATCGTGCTGCTGCGCACGCTGTTCAGTATGGACGATGGCTTCGGCTTTTATTTTCTGCGCCTGGGTATGCTGACGGCCGGGTATGCGGCATATGTTGTCCTGCACGAACTGGTGCATGGCGTCTGTATGAAATATTTCAGCGGCGCGCCCGTGCGCTACGGCTTCACCGGGCTGTACGCGTATGCGGGCAGCGAAGCTTATTTTACAAAGAAGTGCTATTTTATCATCGCGCTCGCGCCGGTGGCCGTTTGGGGCGTGGTGCTGCTGGCGCTGTGCATGCTTGTGCCCGCGCCGTGGTTTTGGACGGTCTATTTGATCCAGATCGGCAACATCGCGGGCGCGGCCGGAGACTTTTATGTGGTATGGCGCTTTGCCGCAATGCCACCGGACATTCTTGTGCGGGACGCGGGAGTGGACATGACGGTTTACAGCCGCGGGCGTAAAGTACAGGCTCAATGACATATGCGGCGGAAGCATCTGCGTGCTTCCGCCGCTTTTTTGTGGGCAGGGCTTGACTTTTATCTGCTACAAGTGTAGTATAAAATTGTCTTCTACAAATGTAGTAAAAGCGGCGTTATCTGCCGCATGCTGAAGGGGGCGAAAAAATGAAAGAAAAGCTGCGCCGTCTGCCGGATTCCGAGCTGGCGGTGATGCAGGCGCTTTGGCGCGCGGACGCGCCGCTCACGCGGCCGGAGCTGGACGCGGCGCTGACGCATAGGGAATGGGCGGCCACAACGGTAGTGGCTCTGTTGGCTCGGCTGGAGGGAAAGGGCTTCATCGCCCGCGAAAAACAGGGAAGGGGTTACCTGTACCGGGCGCTGGTAACGCAGGACGCATACCTTGCCGCCGAGAGCCGGACACTGCTGGGGACGCTGTATGGCGGCAGGCCGCGCAATTTTATCGCAGCCCTGCACGACGCAGACGCGCTGACGCCCAACGACATCGCGGAACTGGAGGATTACCTGGAAAAGGCAAAGCGGGGTGACGTGTGATGGAACGGCTTTTGTTCGCATACGCGGGCGTGGGGCTTGCCACGGGCGCAGCGGCGCTGGCACTTCTGGCGTTGACTCCTTTTTTGGAAAAGCGGTATGCCGCGCGGTTTCGGTGCATTGTATGGCTGGCGCTGGCTGTACGCCTGCTGGTTCCGTTTGCGGCGCCGCTGCCTGCGGCCGCGCCTCAGCCGCTGCTGCTGGAGCTGCCCGCCTCGCTGCCGGATACGGCGCGGGCAGGGGAAACACAGGCAGCCGGCGCGCCCACGGGCCAGGCTGCGGGGACGGGGGAAAGCGTAGCCTCCGTACCGCAGGCATCCGGCAGAAATACGGGACCGGAAATAAAGGAAGCCTTTGGAACGGCACAGGCGGCGCCGCGGGAACCGGCTGCCGGCGTGCCGTCTGCACAGGAGGAAGGGCGGACGGAGGCTTCCGGAGCATCACGCAAAACTCCCGTTCTCCGCTCCGGAGAGATCCTTCTTCCTGCGCCGGCGCGGCTGGCCGGCTTTGTGTGGCTGGCGGGCGTGGGCGTATGTGCGCTGTGGCACCTTGCGCATTATGCGGTATGGCGCGCCCGCACGTTCCATTGGAACCGGCCGATGGAAAGCTCTGCGGCGCAAAAGGCTCACGCCGCGGCCTGCCGGGCGGTGCGTATGCGCCGCGCACCGGGGATATATGCCAATGCCGCCGTGCCGTGCCCTATGGCCGTGGGCGTGCTGCGTCCGGTGGTGCTGGTCCCGGAGGCCCTGTATGAAAGCCCGCTTCTGGAATGGATGCTCCGCCATGAATTGACGCACATAAAGCGCGGACATATCGTCTGCAAAGCGGTGCTGCTGTCTGCGTGCGCCGTACATTGGTATAACCCGGCGGTATGGCTGCTGGCGCGCCGGTGCGAAAAGGACCTGGAATTCGCCTGTGATGAAGCCGTGCTACACGGAACAAAGCTGGGAGCACCTGTCCGGGCGGCTTATGGTGAAGCTCTGCTGGCCGCTTTGAAGGCGGGAGCCGGCAGGCCCGCGCCGTTCACCACCTGCTTTGCGCCCGGTAAAAAAATGATGTTGCGCCGCTTTTCGGCCATTTTCAGCAAGACGGGAAAGCGCGCGGGCCGCGCGGCACTGGCCTGCATCCTCTGCCTGGCTGCGCTGGCAGGCAGCTTTGTGGCATGCAGTGCCGAACAGCCGCCGGTATCCGTTAAATCCGCGGAAAGCGAGCCCAAGGCCGCGGCGCTGCCCGCGCAGGCCGGGTCCATGGAAAACGTGAAGGAGCACTGGCTGGTTTACGGCGCATCGGTTTATCCGGGGCGGGACGGCGAATGCGTGATGGCTTACAACAGCGCCGACGGCAGTGAGGTGTACGCGCCCGCGCCCCGGTGGGAGGGAAAACGCAATATCCTGTACGGCGGCAGTTACTGGCCCCGGGAAGATGCGTGGTTTACCGCAGCGTGTGATGCGGATGAGGAGCACCCCGGCCGCGTGACGCTGTACACCTCCCGCGACGGCGGCGCACAGTGGACGGCTCAACCGCTGGACCTGGTGGGTGAAGGGCAGAACACGCCGATTGAAAACATATACTGCATGGAGGTCGTTCGGGACGACCTGTTCTATCTGATCACGGGCGTATATGCCGGAACGGGTGAAAGCCAAACAGCAAAGCTTTGGCTCTGGCGCTGCGAGGGCGCGCCCGACAAGCCGTTGGAGCGGGGGGCGGTGCAGGGGTGGCCCATTCCTCTGCCGGAGAATACCCTCGTCAGGCGGGCGCGTTTTGTGAACGCTTCTGTGGGATATATCACCGCCGGGTATGAAATGGGCGAGCGGTTTACCCCGCAGCCCAACGTGCTGCGCACGGTAGACGGCGGCCGAACGTGGCAGCGGCTGGACTTTCGCGCCGCGCTGCACGATGCGCCCTATGGCGGGTATCTTGGCTGCTGCATTTTCATGCAGGGGCCGACAACGGAGATTCGCTGCTTTACGCCGCTGAATGGAATCACGTTGGAGAATGTGTCGCTTGTTTCCGAAGACTTTGGCGAGACGTGGAACTGGTATCCACGCATGTATGTTCGGGATGAGGCCGGGACGATCACAGCCATCCGGTATTTCACGGATAAGGCCGACGGCCTGCGCCTGCAGCTGGAGGAATGCGAAAAGCAGTTACCCGCGCAGCCGGATGCGGCCCGCGAGGAGGAGCATGCCGCCTGGTGCGAGCGGCTGGAGAAAGCCATCGCACGCCAGGAGGCAGAGCGTACCTGACGGCGGAACACAAAAAGGGCGGGGAGTTCCCCGCCCTTTTGCTATTTCATTTTTGAAAATTGCTCCAGCGCTTTTTTCAGATTTTCCACAGTGGTTTCCCGGTCGCCCGTTTCAAAGCCCGCCAGCACACAGTGCTCCAGATGCTCCGCCATGATGAGCCGCGCCACCTGCGTCAGCGCGCTGGACGCACTGGAGAGCTGTACCAGCAGGTCGTCGCAGGGGCGGCCCTCCTCCACCATGTCGCGGATGCCGTTTACCTGCCCCGCGATACGCGCAAGACGCTGTGTCACACCGCTTGAATGTTTACATTCCATCGTTTTCCTCCCTGTCTGCCCGCACGGGCCTGCCGTTTTGACGGGGCGGAACGCCCGGCAGAAGCCGAAACACGCGCCCGTCGATTTGTAATATTCCGTCCCGCCGCATGCGCGAAAGCTCCCGGCACAGAGCGCTGCGCTCGCAGCCCAGATATGCCGCCAGCCCGGCGCGGGTGTACGGCGTGCGCACAGCGCCGCCCGGCGCGGGCAGAGCCTCGGTGCGCAGATAGTGCAGCACCTTTTCCCGCAGCGAATGCAGCATCAGAAGCTCCACCCGCCGGTCCAGCGCGAAGTATTTGTCCGCCATGGCCGCCACGAGGTTTTGCAGCACTGCCGCGTGGGCGGCGTCCAGCGGAACGCCCGGCCGCAGCAGGCTTTTGTAGGGGATGAGCAGTACCGTCACGTCCGTTGCGGCCGTCACGGTCACCGGGCTTTTTGCTCCCCGGCTGCCCGCCAGAATGTCCGCGAAGATGCCGCCCGGCCCCATGCGCGTCAGCGTAAGCGTCACTCCGTCCGCCGTCTGTTTTTCCGCCTCGATCTGTCCGCAGAGCACCACGCCCAGCTCCTGCGTCTCGTACCCGGCCAGCAGCAGCACCTCGCCCTTTGAAAAGCTGCGGCGCACCGGATGCAGGCTTTGCAGCAAAGCGGCTGTCTGCGTGTCCGAAAGGCCGGCAAACAGACTGCAGCGCCGTAAGATCGTTAAATTTTCTTCCATCTTTTTCACCTTTTGTTGCTGCTGCAACAGTATTCCTTGCTCTATTATAGTAGAATAGGGCACAGACCGCAAGCGCGCTGTATGAATTTGTGCGCGCGGGAATGGCCGGGCAGATCCGGCAAGGGAAAAGGAGTTATGAAAAACATGAAAAAAATGCTTTCTGCCGCGCTGGCGCTGGCAGTTGCGCTGGGCCTTTTGGCCGGCTGCAGCGGTGCGCCCGCTTCTTCTGCGGCGTCCGTCTCCGGTGCGCCCGCTGTTTCGTCCTCTGCCGCCGCAGGCAGCGCCGCGCCCGAGAGCACAGGCACACCTGCGGCCGAGCGCACGGCTTTCCGCATCGCCAGCCTGAAAGGGCCCACGACCATGGGCCTTGTAAAGCTGATGGACGAAGCCGACAAGGGCGAGGCCCGCCACGATTATGAAGTGACCATGTACGGCGCGGCGGATGAGATCGCCCCGCAGCTTATAAAGGGCGATATCGACGTGGCGCTGGTGCCGTGCAACCTGGCCGGCGTGCTGTACAACAAGACCGGGGGCGCCGTCGAAGTGGCCGCCGTCAACACACTGGGCGTGCTGTATGTCGTCACCACAGGCGACGACATCACCAGCGTGGCCGATTTGGCGGGCAAAACCATTTACACCACGGGCAAGGGGACCACGCCGGAGTATGTGCTCAACTATGTGCTGACGCAGAATGGCCTTACCCCGGGCGAGGACGTGACCATCGAATACATGAGCGAGGCCACCGAGGTGCTGGCGGCGATGCAGGCATCCAGCGGCTATCCCGTTGCCATGCTGCCTCAGCCCTATGTGACCACTGCCCAGATGCAGATGGAAGGTCTGAAGGTGGCGCTGGATATGACCGAGGAATGGGACAAGGTCTCGCCGGATTCCGCGCTGGTGACAGGCGTTGTGGTGGCACGCAAAGAGTTTGTGGAGCAGAACGAGGCCGCATTTAACGAGTTTTTGGAGGATTACAAGGCCAGCACCGAGTTCGTGAACGCCAACGTGGACGAGGCTGCCGCGCTGGTGGCGGGCTATGAGATCGTGCCCAAGCAGCCCATCGCGCAAAAGGCGTTGCCGGAGTGCAATATCACCTTCATCAGCGGCGCGGATATGAAAGCAAAGGTGAGCGGTTACCTGAAGGTGCTGTACGACCAAAACCCCGAGGCCGTGGGCGGCACGCTGCCCGACGACGCATTCTATTATGGCGCGTAACAAACGGAAAAACCGAATCGCAAACACACTGGCTGTCTGCTTCTGGCTTTGTGCCTGGCAGGCGGCCAGCGTCTGCATCGGGCAAAAGCTGATTTTGGTTTCGCCGCTGGAGGTGTGCGATGCGCTGCTGGCGCTGCTGCCCACGGCGGATTTCTGGCAGACGGCGGCGTTCAGCGCCGGGCGCATCATCGGCGGTTTCCTGCTGGCGCTGGCGCTGGGCCTTGTGCTGGCGGCGCTGGCCGCCGCGCTGCGCTGGGTGGAGGTGCTGCTGCGGCCGCTGATGCTCACCATCAAATCCATCCCCGTGGCCAGTTTTATCATTCTTGCGCTGATGTGGCTGCGCAGCGCGGGCAATCTGGCGGTGTTCATCAGCTTTTTGATGGTGCTGCCCGTGGTGTATACGAACACGCTGGCGGGCATCCGTGAAACGGACGCCCGGCTGCTGGAAATGGCGGCCGTATTCCGCGTGCCGCCGGCAAAGCGGGTGCGGTATCTTTACGTGCCCGCCGCGCTGCCGTATTTCCGCTCGGCCTGCACGGTGGGCCTTGGCCTTTGCTGGAAAAGCGGCGTGGCGGCGGAGGTCATCGGCATCACCAGCGGCAGCATCGGGGAAGCGCTGTACAATGCAAAGATATTGTTTTCCACGGCCGAGCTTTTGGCATGGACCGTGGTGATCGTGCTGCTGAGCCTTGCGTTTGAAAGGCTGTTTTTGTGGGGCCTTGCACGGGTGGAAAGCGTTTTGCTGGAAAGGAGCGGCACATGAGCATCGAACTGGTGAACGTGTCCAAGGCGTTTGGCGAAACGCAGGTGCTGCGCGGCCTTTCGGAGCGGTTTGCACAGGGAGAATCCGTTTGTGTGATGGGGCGCTCGGGCCTCGGCAAAACAACGTTGGCGCGCATCGTTATGGGGCTGGAAAAGCCCGATGCGGGCGCGGTGCGCGGTGCAAAGGGAAAACGCTTTGCAGCCGCCTTTCAGGAGGACAGGCTGGTGGAGCGCCTTTCCGCGCAGGGGAACCTGCGGTTTGCCTGCGGTGCGGCGCTGGATGAGCCGCGCATGGCGGAGGCTTTCGCGGCTGTGGGCCTGACCCCGCAGGATGTGGAGAAGCCTGTCGGCGAGCTTTCCGGCGGGCAGCGGCGGCGTGTGGCGCTGCTGCGGGCCTTGCTGGCTCCGGCGGACGTGGTGGTGCTGGACGAACCGTTCAAGGGCCTGGACGAAGCCGCGCGGCAGGCGGCCGCCGCATATGTGCGGCGTATGCAGGCCGGGCGCACGCTGCTGTGCATCACCCACGAGGAGGGCGACGCGGCGCTGCTGGGCGCGCGGGTGTTCCGCCTGCCGGAGGCGGCGGAACAGCAGGAAGGACGATAAGAAAGGGGCCGAAGCCGTGATAAACGGCTTCGGCCCTTTTAACGTATGGACAACTAGGTTTTTGAACCTTTCAGAACGGTGCGGAACGCGTCGGCAAGCGCGTAAATAAGAACAAACGCGATCAGGGCCCAGCGCAATGCGGCTGTCCAGGGCCATTGGGTGAAAATTTCCACTGTGAGCAGCAGAAAAATTGCGCTTAGACAGGAAAACACGACGGTCACTAAACGGTATTCGGCCTTTTTATTGGCGTTTTCCCGCTTTAAAACGCTGAACCAATAGGAATTGGAAAGGACAGGCCCCTTCCCGCGCGCGGTAAAGGAAGCATAAATACCCGCGGCGAGGGCGACTGCGGCGGTAAAACAGCCAGCGGCAAACAAAACAGGTTCCATAGGCGTACCCCCAAAAAAACAGCTCTGGACGGCTCCAGTTTACCACTTTTTCGCCGGACTGACAACAAAACCGGCCCTGTCCGCTCCGTTTTCACAAATCTATCAAAAAAATTGCGCCGGTTTTTCATATTCCGGCGGTAAAATTATTTTTAATCTTGTGAGTAAAGGAGACGGGACGTTTGATCACAGTGAAGGAACTGACAAAGCGCTACGGCGCCCATACGGCGGTAGACGCGCTGAGCTTCACCGTGGACAAGGGCCAGATCTACGGCCTGCTTGGGCCGAACGGCGCAGGCAAATCCACGACGATGAACATCATCACAGGCTATATTTCCGCCACGGACGGCACTGCCGAGATCGACGGCTGCGATATTTTCGACAGCCCTGCAGAGGCCCGCGCCAAAATCGGTTATCTGCCCGAGCAGCCGCCGCTGTATACGGATATGACGCCGCGGGAATACCTGGCCTTTGCGGCCGAGCTGAAGGGCCTGCCGCGGGAGCAGCGCAAGGCGGCGGTGGAGCAGTGCATGGAGCGCACCAATATTGCAGACGTGGCCGACAGGCTCATCCGCAACCTTTCCAAGGGCTACCGCCAGCGCGTGGGGCTTGCCTGCGCGCTGCTGGGCGACCCGCCCGTCATCATTCTGGATGAACCCACCGTCGGCTTGGACCCAAAGCAGATCATCGAGATCCGCGAGCTCATCCGCTCCCTGGGGCAGGAACATACCGTGCTGCTGTCCAGCCACATCCTTTCCGAGGTGAACGCCGTGTGCGACAAGGTGCTCATCATGAGCCACGGAAAGCTGGTTGCCTGCGACACGCCCGAAAACCTGACAGCTCACGCGGCCGGGCACGCCGCACTGCGCATCACGGTGCTGGGAACGCAGGAGGCGGTGCAGGCCGCGCTGTCCCCGCTGCTGGAGCAGGGAGCGCAGGCTGTCGAATTTGTTCCCTGCGAAGAAGAAAACGCCGTCACGGCCCGCATCGTCTGCTCTGGCGGCGCGGATCTGCGCGCACCGGCGGGCATTGCGCTGGCGGGCGCGGGCCTGGCCGTGCTGCGCATGGACGCCGAAACAACAAGCCTGGAGGATGTGTTCCTGGAGTTGACCGGGGACGAGCCGGAGGCCGGTGAAGAAGAGACGTCGGGACGCGCGGACGAGGATGAAGACGGGACCGCCGCACAGGCAGCGCTGGAAATGGCGGGCGACGCACCGGAAGAGATTGCGTCCGAGGAGGAAAGCACAGCGCACGCACATCAGCCGGAAAATGGGGAGGAGGAGCGCAAATGAAAGCCGTGTACAAAAAAGACCTGAAGAGCGCCTTCACCGGGATGATCGGCTGGGTACTGTGCGCGTTTGTCGTTGTAGTGGTAGGCCTGTACTTTACGGCCATCTGCCTGCAGTCCGGCTACGCCGATTTCAGCCTGGTGCTTTACAACACCACATTCATCTTTCTCGTGGTGGTGCCGCTGCTTACCATGCGGAGCATCGTTGAGGAACGCCGCCAGAAAACGGACCAGCTTCTGCTTACCTCCCGCGCCTCCATCGCGGGGATCGTGTGGGGAAAATATCTGGCACTGGTGACGGTGTACGCCATCCCGCTGGCCATTGTGGGGATATGCCCGCTGGTAATGCGCGCCTACGGCTCGGTGTCGCTGGCGCGCAGCTATGCGGCGCTGCTGGCGTTTTTTCTGATGGGCGCGGCGGCCATTGCCATCGGTCTGTTCATGAGCAGCCTGACGGAAAACCAGATCATCGCCGCTGTATGCACGTTCGGCTCGCTTTTGTTTTTGTATCTGATGCCCAGCATCGCGGGGCTGATTTCCGGCAGCGCCGCGGCTTCTCTGGCTGCATTCACGGTGCTGGCCGCTCTGCTGGCGCTGTTCCTGCACTGGATGACGAAAAGCCTTGTGCTGCCCAGCGCCGTGTTTTGTGTGCTGGAGGGCGGCCTGGCCGCCGTTTATTTCCTCAAGCCCGCGTGGCTGGAGGGTCTGTTCCCGAAGCTTCTCAACAGCCTGGCGCTGTTCGGCCGGTTCGACAATTTTGTCAACGGCCTGTTCGATATTTCTTCCCTGGTGTATTTTGTTTCCGTGGCGCTGCTGTTTGTGTTCTTCACCTGCCAGGGGTTTGAAAAACGCCGCTGGTCGTGAGAAAGGAGGAGCGAACGATGCAGGACAACAAACGACCCCAGGAAAATGAACGCACGGTGCGGGACGCGCTGCACTCCCGCGCATTTAAAAACGGCGCTTATGCAAGCGTGCTGTGCGCCGTGATGCTGGCGCTGGTGGTTGCGCTGAACCTTTTTGTAGGCGCGCTGCCTGCGAAGTATCTGCGGTACGATATGACGGAGAATAAGCTGTACAGCCTTTCACAGGAGACAGAGGACCTGTGCGCGGTCTTAACGCAGGACGTAACGTTCTACTACCTGGGCCGTACCGGCCAGGAGGATGCGGCCGTCACCGAGCTGCTGGACAAGTACAAAGACGCTTCATCCCACATCCAGGTGGTGCAGAAAGACCCCGTGCTTTATCCCACCTTCGGCGCGGCGTATGATGCGGCGGACGCCGCGGTGGGCAGTATCATCGCGGTGTGCGGCGAACGCTACCGTGTGGTGGACGCAGGAGACCTGTACACCTATACGCCCAACTACCAGACTTATACCTATGATACGGAATTTGACGGGGAGGGAGCCTTGACGAGCGCGCTTTCCTATGTGGCCAGCGAGGAAGCGCCGCTGCTGTACACCTTGTCCGGTCACGGCGAAGCCGGGCTTTCCGCCACGCTCACGGACGGCGCTGAGCGCCAGAACATGAGCTTTGAAACGCTTGCGCTGCTGACGGCGGACGCAGTGCCTGAGGATGCGGCGGCTGTGGTGCTGAATGCGCCCACAAAGGATATTTCCGCCGAGGAGGCCGAGCGCCTGCGCACCTATCTGGCGGGCGGCGGCAGCCTGTTCCTGGTGACGAACTACGGTGATTACAGCACGGAAGCCATGCCCAACCTGACGGCGCTGCTGGCGGAATACGGCATGGGCGCGCGGGACGGCATCGTCATTGAAAATGACCAGAACCGCTTTTTGAGCGGCTATCCGTATTATCTGCTGCCCAATATCAAGAGCCATGACGTCACTCAGCCGCTGGTGGACAGCGGCAGCTATGTGCTCGCACCGCTGGCCCACGCCATCACGGTGCTGGACGAAATGCCGGAGAATGTCTCGGTGGACGCGCTGCTGGCCACTTCCGCCAGCGCCTATTCCAAAACAGATGCCTACAACGCCGAATCCATTGCTCAGGCGGACGGGGACCCGACGGGAACGTTCAACGTGGCGGCTGCGGCGCAGAACAGTGAGACGGGCGGCAAGGTGGTGTGGCTCTCCACCAGCGGTCTTCTGGACGAGACCATGGACCAGATGGTCTCCGGCTCCAACAGCGACCTGGTGCTGAATGCTTTCAGTTGGCTGACGGGCAGCGAGAGCGGGATCACAATCCACGCAAAATCCCTTACGACAGAAACGCTGACGGTACCCTCCGGCGCGGGCAGCCTGTGGAGCGGGCTGTTGATGTTCGCAATTCCGGGCGCGATGCTCGTCCTCGGCGTGGTGATCTGGGCCATGAGGAGGAAACGCTGATGAAAAACAGAAAAACAGCCGTACTGCTGGGCGCTGCGGCGCTCACCGCGGCGCTTGGGCTGGGCTATGGGCTGTTGACGGGGGCGGAGCAGGCGGAGGAGAGTTCCTCCGCCGCCGGTGTAGCGGCGTTTTCGCCCACGGGCGCCGTCAGCGTGATTTGTTACGAAAATGAGGGCGGCGAGATCGCGCTGGAATACCTGGATGACACCTGGACGCTCCGGCGGGACGCGGATTTCCCTGTGAACCAGACAAGCGCCGAGAGCATGGCGAATTACCTCGCCCCGCTGAATGCCACCGCCCTGGTAACACAGAGCGGGGCCGACCTGGTGGCTTACGGGCTGGACGAGCCGTCCAACCGCATTGAAGTGGCGACCGATGCGGGCGAGACCTGTACGGTGCTGGTGGGGGCGCAGAATACCCACACCGGAGAATACTATATCAAGCTGGAGGGCGAAGAACCCGTATATACGGTATCCGAGAGCTTTGCCGCAGCCTTTACGCGTACGGAGCGCGGCCTGCAGCAGACAGAGAACTGGCCCGTAGAGAGCACCGACAGCGTAACGCGCGCCACACTGGAGCAAGGCGGCAATACGCTGACGGTGGACGTATCGGAGGACGCGGACGGGAACAAAACATATACGGCATCCGACACAGCACGTACTGAAACGCCGGATACGGCCGCCGCGCAGGCATTCATCAGCAGCGCGGCCACACTGTATTTCAGCAGCAGCGCGGATTTTAAGCCAACGGACGAGGCGCTGGCGGCATATGGTCTGGCTGAGCCCTCCGCCACGCTCACCGTGGAGTGGACGCGCACGGACGACGCCTCCGGCGCACAGGAGAGCGTCACCTCGGTGCTGTACCTGGGCGCCGTCGATGCGAACGGAGATTATTACGCCCGGCTGGCGGATTCCAACGCCGTGAGCACGCTGAACGCGACGGCGCTTTCAGGCGTGCTGGGCATGACGCTGGACGGCATGCTGCCCGCAGAGGAGGAGAGCGCTCCGGAAAGTGTGCCTGCCTCAGAGAGCGGCTCTGTTTCCGCGGCAAGCGCAGCGGATTGAGGGTGTTGCAAAAAGGGTCGTCCCATTGGGGTTGTTTGAAAATGGAGGAAATACAGCTTTTTTGATTTTCAAACAACCCCTGGACGGCCTTGAATGCCGTCGTTGACATGCTCCTGACAAGCGGACCGCTGCTTAATATATCCGGAATAATACTGCAATACCGTTTCTGCCACTTTCGGCTCTCAGGCAGCAACTTTAGCATACCTTGCATATTCTTTTTTGGAAAACAGAAACGGCGGTTTGAAATTCAATATTTCAAAACCGCCGTTAGGCTTTTCTTTTTTATTTGACTTATGAGCATACAGCCGGAAAAACAAACGTTTTTATTTCCCGTTGGGCAGCAGTTCTGTTGACTCATGATTGCAGTTTTCTGCCAGAAGCTATCTCAAAATGATATTTTACAATTCCCAAATCCAGTTTTGTGTAAAAGCCCTTACCGCAAACCGCATTGACTTTACTGTCAGAAAACAATTCAAAGAAAAATTTCTGTTGGTTCATTGCGGTCGGCGCAAGAAGTGCGGCTTCCATACCATTCAAAAACCATTCAGGCATATTTTCCGTACGATTACAGACTGCCTGCAATGGTTTGTTTTTATGTGGCGCGCCTTGTGTTTCACCATGACCAAACGCGATCAGGCATATTTGCTTTTCTCCCTTGCGAACATCCGCTTGGCTTTTGCCATGAGTCATTGCCACCCAGCAGCTGTTGAGCCCTAGTTCCTGTACGTTCAAAACAATTTTTTCTCCATAATATCCCAATGCTTCCTCAAGCTTTGGGGATTTTTTACCCACGAGAGCGATATAGTTCTTTACCCCGGAAAATTTGCCGTAATGCGCCATCATGGAGTCAAAACATTGCGGCTCGTCATAAAAAATCTGAATATGCAATCCCGCTTCGCCGTTGATTTCTTCAATCAGGTGATTGAGCGCGATTCGCTGTTCCGGGCCAATCGCAATATCTTTGTATTGACGGACGCTATGCCGCTGTTTCATAAGTTCCAATATTTCCATTGCAAATTTACCCCCAATTTTGTTTCTTTATTCACAACTTCTGTCCGGCAATTTTTTTGAAATTTTCATGGCAAGCTGTAAGGTGGAAACCAGCTGTTCAAAGGCCTCCATTTCGGGGCCAAAATAATAATAATTTTTTGTTCCCTCTTTACGTACTTTAACAATTCCGGCGTCTTTCATAATTTGCAAGTGATGGGAAACCGCCGGACGGGAAAGGTTTGTTTTCTTTGTAATATCACCGACTCGAACACCCATGCAATTCCCCATTTTCATCATTTCTAAAATGAGGTGTTGCCTTGTTTCATCACCGATGGCCGTCAATATCTTTGCCGAGGCGGAGAAGTTTTCTGCCAAAGTGAAAATTTTTTCATTTGGTTCCATGCACATCTCCCTTTCGTTCAAACGCTTAAACTGTAAACAGTATAGCATAGAATATTGGAAAACGTTCATTGGTAAAGAAAATCGAGATGAAAGAAAAGCTTTTGGAAAATTTTATTCCGAGCTTTGGGAAAGCCTGCCGCGCGGCGTTCATGCGCGGGATAAGTTCAGCAGGAGAAAAAAGCAGGACAGCATAGCAAAGGCTATGCTGTCCTGCAAGATTGGAATTTTTATGGGGCGGCTTTTTGATATGCACGCGTTACGCGTTGACAGCGTTGTCCATCAGGTAGTTGTTGGCAAGCTCGCTCAACACGACCATGGACACATACGGGCGTCCGAAATGCTCTTCATAGGTGGAATAGTCTTCGGTGCCCATGTTGTCGGAAAAATATTTGGCGAGCGCCGCGTCGTCGGCTTTTAGCTTTGCGTCCTCGGCAATGGCCTGGATGATGAGAAGCTGAGTGGCGGAAGACTTGATATCTTCCGCGTATTGCTCCAGAAACGCTTCCTCGCTGGCTACACCCATCGCCTGCAGGAACGTGGCGGAATCGATCCCGTACATGGAAGCCTGACTTTTCAACTGGTTCAGCATGGCGCCGCTCTGGAAATCCAGCACAGCCTGCGGCACTTCGCTTACGGTGGAGTTCTCTATCATATAGTTCCAGATAAATTGAAAGATCTGGCTTTGGCGCAGATCCTCGCGGATGGAATCACGCACGTCATCGGCGCTTTCCCAGCCATAGCTGGCTGTCAGGTTCTCTTTTACGAAATCGTCGCTGAACTCCGGCGTAACGTCCTCGCCCTCGATGTAATTGATGGTCACTTCAAACACCGCGTCCTTGCCGGCAAGATCCGGGTTGTTTTCATACGGGTCGGGGAAGGTGACCTCCACGTCGAAGGTCTCGCCGGGCGTATGGCCGATGATCTGCGTGAGAAAATCGTCGATGAACTGCGCGCTGCCGGCCTGTACGCTCTGGCTGCTGGCTGTGCCGCCGTCAAATTTCTCGCCGTCAATGCTGCCGGAATAGTCGATGTTCACCTGGTCTCCGTCCTCGATGGCGCGGTCGGTGATCTGCTCGGGCTTGGCGTACTGGGCCATGATGCTGTCGATCTGCGCCTGCACGTCCTCATCGCTCACGTCGGCGGTGCCGGCGGCCAGGGGAATGGCGGCGTAATCGGCGGGCAGCGTTACGTAATCCAGCGCGGTGACGCCGTCAATGTGGCCGTTTTCAGCCAGGCCCTTGCTGTAATCGATGCTCTCCGCGCCGGCGGATGTGCTGGAAGACGCGCTGGCGGAAGCAGACGCGCTGGCGGAACCGGATGCGCTTGTGCTGCCGGAAGAGCTGGATGCGGAATTGCAGCCGGCAAGCAAACCGGCGCAGAGCGCGGCAGCCAGGGCGGCGCTGATAAATTTCGTTGTCTTTTTCATGGGGGCCTCCTAAATCATTCTAAAACGCGGCAATGCCGCAATGTCCTTATTATACACGAATTCTGTGTACAAGGTATGGATTTTTCAAAAAAATTTGCGGATTTGCGGCTTTTCCGCATGGGGAGCGCGATTTTTACGGCATGAAACGGCCCGGCCCGTAGCCAAGACGGCGGAAAACCTGTATAATATAAATCAAACCTGCATGGAACAATACCGAAAGGGCGGCGGAAATATGGATTATTACAAAGCGGCGCTGGAGCTGCACGAACAGCACAAGGGCAAGATCGAGGTGACGGCCAAGGTGCCCGTAAAGACCCGGGACGACCTGTCCGCGGCATATACCCCGGGCGTGGCCGAGCCCTGCCGGGAGATCGCCAAAGACCCGGCGGCGGCCTATACCTATACAGCCAAGGGAAACCTGGTGGCTGTTGTGACCAACGGCACGGCGGTGCTGGGGCTGGGCGATATCGGCGCGGCGGCGGCCATGCCCGTCATGGAGGGCAAAGCCATCCTGTTTAAGGAGTTCGGCGGTGTGGATGCGTTCCCCATCTGCCTGGATACAAAAGACCCGGAGCAGGTCATCGAGGCCGTGCGCCTGCTGGCTCCCACCTTCGGCGGCGTGAATCTGGAGGATATCTCCTCGCCCAATTGCTTCTACATTGAGGAAACGTTGGAAAAGGAGCTGGAAATTCCCGTGTTCCACGACGACCAGCACGGCACGGCCATCGTGGTGACGGCGGCGCTGCTGGGCGCGCTGCGTGTGGTGAAAAAGGAGATCGGCGCCATCCGCGTGGTGGTGAACGGTCCGGGCGCGGCGGGCACGGCCATCATCAAAATGCTGCTGGCGGCGGGCGTGCGGGACGTGATCGCCTGCGACGAAAACGGCATTTTGTACAAAGAGCGGGGCGTGGGCATCGTGGACCACAAAGAGATGCTGTGCGGCATCACGAACAAAAGCGGCATGCGCGGCACGCTGGCCGACGCGGTAAAGGGCGCGGATGTATTCATCGGCGTTTCCGTGGGCGGCGCGCTGAAGCCGGAGATGGCCCGCGCCATGGCGCGGGATGCCATTGTATTCGCCATGGCCAACCCCGTGCCGGAGATCACACCCGAGGAGGCCAGGGCGGCGGGCGTGCGCGTGATGGGCACGGGCCGCAGCGATTATCCCAACCAGATCAACAACGTGCTGGCGTTTCCCGGTGTGTTCAAGGGCGCGCTTTCGGTGCGCGCGCGGGACATCAACAGCGCCATGAAGGTGGCCGCAGCCCACGCCATCGCGGATCTTGTCAGCGACGAAGAACGCAATGAGGATTACATCATCCCGGGCGCGTTCGACGCGCGTGTAGCGCAGGCGGTAGCTGACGCCGTCGCGCGGGCCGCGCGGGAATCGGGGGTGGCGCGGCTGTGAGGGACATCCCTGCGAGCGCTGTCACCGCCGCCGTAAAGGCGCTGTGCGTGCCGGCCAACAACCAGCTCCCGCCCGATGTGGAAGCCGCCGTGCGCGGCGCGTATGAAAGCGAGCCGTGGCCCATTGCAAAGCAGACGCTGGGCACGCTGTGCCAAAACCTGGACGCGGCCCGGGCCACGGGCCTGCCCATCTGCCAGGATACGGGAATGGCCTGTGTATTTGCCGAAATCGGCCAGGATGTGCATATCACCGGCGGTTCCTTTGAAGAAGCGGTGGACGAAGGTGTGCGCCAGGGCTATACCGAGGGATATCTGCGCAAATCCGTGGTGGCGGACCCCATCCGCCGGGGCAACACGGGGGACAACACGCCCGCTGTGCTCACGGTGCGTCTTGTGCCCGGGGACAAGCTGCGGCTGACGCTGGCACCCAAGGGGTTCGGCAGCGAAAACATGAGCCGTCTTGCCATGCTGCGTCCCAGCGATGGCGAGCAGGGCGTGAAAGATTTTGTTCTGGACGCTGTGCGCCGGGCCGGGCCGAACCCCTGTCCGCCCGTTGTAGTGGGCGTGGGCATCGGCGGCACGTTCGACCGTGTGGCCCTTCTTGCAAAGCGGGCTCTGCTGCGCCCGCTGGGCAGCCGCCATCCGGACCCGTACTATGCGGCCATGGAACAGGAGCTTTTGGAAAAGATCAACGAACTGGGCACGGGGCCGCAGGGCTTCGGCGGGCGGACCACGGCGCTTGGGCTGCAGATCGAAACATTCCCCACGCACATCGCGGGCCTGCCTGTGGCGGTGAACATCAACTGCCACGTAACCCGTCACGCGGAGGTGGTGCTGTAATGGAATATAAGCTGACGGCCCCGCTTTCCAAAGCGGATGCGGCAAAGCTGCGCGCGGGGGACACGGTGCTGCTTTCGGGAACCATTTACACGGCCCGGGACGCTGCTCACAAGCGCCTGTGCGCGCTGGCGGCAGAGGGCAAGCCTCTGCCCTTTGCCATTGAGGACGCGGTCGTTTATTACGCCGGCCCCACGCCCGCCCGCCCGGGCGGGGTGATCGGTTCCGTGGGCCCCACCACCAGCTACCGTATGGACGCCTACGCGCCCACGCTGCTGGACATGGGCCAGACGGGCATGATCGGCAAAGGCGCGCGGGGGCCGGAGGTCGTGGCGGCCATGCGCCGGACGGGCGCCGTATACTTTGCGGCTATCGGCGGCGCGGGTGCGGCCATTGCCGCCTGTGTGCAGAGCGCGGAGCTTGTTTGCTGGGAGGACCTGGGCAGCGAGGCGGTGCGCCGCCTGTGCGTGCGGGATATGCCGCTGACGGTCGTCATCGACAGCCGGGGCGAAAACCTGTACGAGAGCGGCCCGCTTGCACAGCGCACGCTCAGAACGGCTCCAGCCCGAGAAGATAGTCGGCGCTGACATGATAATAGCGGCACAGGGCAATCAGGTGACGGACGGGCAACTCGTTTTCCCCGTTTTCATAACGGGAATATACCTGTTGCGTTGTGCCGAGGTATTGGGCTACCTCTTTTTGGGTCAAATCCCGGTCTTCCCGAAGCTCGCGTATGATGTCTACATAAGTTTTCACGCAAACACCTCCGCGCCCATTTTAGGCTACACCTGATTAAGTGTATTGACTGTACACTACATGTGGTGTAAAACAAGGGCAAACACTGGAGGAGGCATTGAAAATGGAAGTAGAAGCAAATGCGTCTGGGCAGACGCAGGCCAAAACAAAGTTTTGCAAGCACTGCGGCGGTACGATCCCTCAGGATGCGGTAATGTGTACGCATTGCGGCAGGCAGGTGGAGGAGCTGGCCGGCGCGGCACAGCCGCAGGTCGTTATTCAGAATACCAATATGAACACCAATACAGCGGCGGCAGTGGTTGCCGGTGTAGGGGCAAGGGCAAAAAACAAATGGACGGCGTTTGTTCTGTGTCTGCTTTTGGGTTACTTTGGCGCGCACAAATTTTACGAGGGAAAGGTCGGGATGGGCGTACTTTATCTGTTTACGTTGGGCCTTTTTGGGATCGGATGGTTTGTCGACCTTATCGTTCTGCTCACAAAAACCAACCCGTATTATGTTTAGAGCGGCGCCGCTTTATCGCGTTAAAATGTTTTAAAAAAATTTTGCGGAAACCGCTTGACATTTTTGCCGGTTTGGTGTTTAATACTACCAAACCGATGAAGCGGAGATAAAGCCGTAAGCGCACGCAAAGAGAGCCCCCGTTGCTGGAAGTGGGGCCGGAAGCGGAACGGCAAATGGACCGCCGAGGGCAGGGTGAAAGGCGCAAAGCCCAGTAGCTTCTGACGCGTGCTCGCGTTACAGGGCAGAGGATGTGTTGGCATCTTCGCAGAGGCGGCCGCTGTTTGAGCGGCAATCAAGGTGGTACCGCAGGTGCAGTTTCAGCGCCTGTCCTTGTGAACAGCAAGGGCAGGCGCTTTTTTATTTGCGCCGGCCCGGCGCAGGAGGGGTTCCCAATGAAGAAAAAACCGAATCTGCTTTCAAAACACACCCAGCGGCTGCGATGGCGATGGTGAAACGAAGCCTTGTCCGCCCGTATGCCCGGCGACGCGTCCGCGCCGCTCAAACTGAATTTTGAAAGAGGTTTTTGACCATGAAAATGAAGAAGCTTGCAGCACTTGCCCTGTCCGCCGTTTTCGCGCTTGGCGCGCTCACCGCCTGCGGCGGTTCGTCCTCCTCCGGTTCTGTCCCGGCTGCGGCGTCCGGTTCCGGTTCCGTTTCCGGGGCTTCGCTGAAAGAAGTCAACATCGGGCTGATCCAGCTGATGGAGCACGCTTCTCTGGACGAGATCCGCACGGCCATCGAAGCCGGGCTGGAGGCCAAAGGGGCGGAATACGGCGTAAAAGTGAATGTCGATTACCAGAACGCCCAGGGCGACACCAGCACCATCAACACCATCTGCCAGCAGTTTGTGGGCAACAAGGTGGACGCCATTGTGGCTATCGCAACTCCGGCCGCGCAGGGCGCGGCCACCGCGGTGGCCGGCACCGATATTCCCGTGATCTTCAGCGCCGTGACGGACCCTGCCGCCGCAGGTCTTGTGGAAAACCTGGAGGCGCCCGAGGGAAACATCACGGGTACCTCCGACGCGATCCCCGTTGAAAAAATTTTCGAGCTTGCCGCCGAGCTTACGCCCGACGCCGAGAGCTTCGGCCTCATCTACAACACCGGCGAGGTGAACAGCGTTTCCGTAATCGACGAGACAAAGGCCTATCTGGACGCCCAGGGCATCAGCTACACCGAGGCCAGCGTTGCCAGCACCGGAGACGTGCAGACGGCGGCACAGACGCTGCTTTCCAAATGCGACGCAATTTTTGCGCCCATCGACAACACGGTGGCCAGCGCCATGGGTGTGCTGGCGGACGAGGCCATCAAGGCCGGAAAGCCCGTGTATGTGGCGGCCGACAGCATGGTGAACGACGGCGGTCTTGCCACCGTGGGCGTCAACTACACCAACCTGGGCACCCAGACGGCCGACATGCTGCTGAAGGTCCTGACGGGCACGCCCGTCTGCGAAGTGCCTGTGGAGGTCTTAAAGGAGAACGCCGTTGTGGTGAATGAAGAGACCGCCGCCGCCATCGGCGTGGACGTCAGCAAGTACGCCCGATAAGCTGCACGCGGAAAGGGACACTGCAATGAAAAACAGAATATGCGCCGCACTGCTCACCCTTGTGCTGTGCCTGCCTCTGGCAGGCTGCGCGGGCGGGGCTTCCTCCGGTATATCCGTTTCCTACCCGGCGGCGGAGCCCTCTTCTGGTGCGGATTCCGGTATGCAGGCCGGAAAGGCCTATACCGTGGGCATCCTCCAGCAGATGGAACACACCTCTCTGGACGAGATCCGGGAGGCCGTTGAGGCGGGCCTTGCCCGGGGCGCGGCTGCGGGCGGCTATACGGTGGAGGTCGTTTATAAAAACGCACAGGGAGATCCCACAGCCATCCGCACCATCGCGGAGCAGTTTGCCGCACAGGGCGTTGATGTGATCGTGCCCATTGCTACGGGTGCGGCCCAGGGCGCGGCTGCGGCAGCGCAGGATGTGCCCATTGTGTTCAGCGCGGTGGCTGACCCTGTCGCGGCCGGACTGGTGGATGCTTTTGACCGGACGACGGGCAATATCACGGGTGTTTCCAACGGCATTGATGTCGCAAAAATATTCGCTTTGGCGGACGAGCTGACGCCCGGCATCGGGACCTACGGCTTTGTATACAATGAAGGCGAGGTCAACAGCCAGTCCATCATTGAAAAAGCAAAGGCCTTTCTGGATGCGCGGGGCCTCGCCTATGAGGAAGTGACGGTCGCATCCTCGGGCGAGGTGCAGCAGGCCGCGCGGGGCGTCATTGCAAAGGGCGTGGACGCGCTGTTCATCCCCAACGACAACACGGTGGCCAGCGCGCTGCCCGTGCTGGCGCAGGAGGCTATTGCGGCAGGGCTTCCGGTGTATCCCACTGCGGACAGCATGGTGCGGGACGGCGGCCTTGCCACTGTGGGCATCAATTATACCGTGCTGGGCGGCCAGACGGCAGACATGGTGTGCAGAGTGCTGGAGGGCACGCCCATCGCGGATATCCCGGTGGAGCTGGTGAATGAGTCCTCCGTCGTGGTCAACGGGGATACCGCGGCTGCGCTGGGTGTGGATGTGAGCCGGTACGTGCAGTGACACTCGCTGAATATGCTGCAATTGAAAAAACGGGCCGCGCTGCGGCCCGCGGCGGAACGGAGCGGCCTTTAAATGCCGCTCCGCGCCGCCTTGTTCCGGAAAATACATACAAAAGGGGAAACGACCATGAGCTTGCTTGTTTTGCAGGGCGCCGTGGAGCAGGGCTTTATTTATGCCCTTGTCGCGCTGGGCCTGTATATCTCGTTCCGTACGCTGGACATCGCGGACCTCACCACTGACGGCACCTTCACGCTGGGCGCGGCTGTATCGGCTGTGTTTACTGTGCAGGGCCAGCCGCTGCTGGGCGTGGTGCTGGCATTTTTCTGCGGCGCACTGGCGGGGTTTGTCACCGCGCTTTTGCAGACGAAGCTGGGCGTGCAGCCTATTCTGGCGGGTATCATCACCATGACTGCGCTGTATTCCGTCAACCTGATGGTGATGGGAAAGCCGAATATCAATTTCTTTAAGGAAAAGACTATCTTTACGGCCGCCGAGGCCATGCCGGGCGGCTTCGGAAGCCTGCTGCAGGCCGCGGCCATCACCGCCGTGCTGTGCGTGCTGCTGGTGCTGTTTCTGCGCACGCAGCTGGGCCTGTCTCTGCGGGCCACGGGCGACAACCGGGACATGGTGTCCGCATCGTCCATCAACCCGGCGTTCACCACCACCGTGGGCCTGTGCCTTTCCAACGCCGTGGTGGCGCTTTCAGGCGCGCTCATCGCTCAGTATCAGAAATTTGCTGACAATACGCTGGGTACGGGCATGGTAGTCATCGGGCTGGCCAGCCTGATCATCGGCGAGGTGCTGTTCGGCCGCGGCGAGCCCCACGCGCTGGCAAAAGGCGTGCTGGCGGCAACTGTGGGCGCTGTGGTATACCGCATCATCGTGTCGGCGGCCATCGCGGTGAACATCGACGCAAAAAACATGAAACTGGTTTCGGCGCTCATCGTGGCGGCGGCTATTTCGTACCCGGCCATCCGGGACAAGGTGCTCTTTTACAGAAAACGCAGGGAGGCGAACCGCAATGTCTGAAATGCTGGAACTGCGTCATATCTCCAAGACCTTCGGCGCGGGCACGATCAATGAAAAAAAGGCTGTGGAGGATCTTTCCCTCACACTGGCCTCCGGAGATTTCGTCACCATCATCGGCGGAAACGGCGCGGGCAAATCCACGCTGTTCAACGCTGTTGCGGGCGTGTTCTATGTAGACGAGGGCCGCGTTATCCTGGACGGAGAGGATATGACGTTCCTGCCGGAATATAAGCGCTCCAACCACCTGGGCCGTCTGTTTCAGGACCCGCTCAAGGGGACCGCGCCCCACATGACCATCGAGGAAAACCTGGCGCTGGCGTATCTGCGCTCTGTGCGCACGCGTTCGCCTTTCGGCACGGTGTCGAAAAAGGACAGGGAGTATTTCCGCGAGCGGCTGGCCGCTCTGGGCCTGGGCCTGGAGAACCGGCTGAAAAGCCCGGTGGGCCTCCTTTCCGGCGGACAGCGCCAGGCGCTGACGCTGCTGATGGCAACCCTTGTTACGCCCAAGCTGCTTTTGCTGGACGAGCACACCGCCGCGCTGGACCCCTCCACCGCAGAAAAGGTGCTGGAGCTGACCAGGAGCATCGTGGCGGAAAACAACATTACATGCATGATGATCACCCACAACATCCGCTCCGCGCTGGAGCTTGGCAACCGCACCATTATGATGGATGCGGGCCGCATCGTGCTGGACCTTGCGGGGGAGGAGCGCGCGGGCATGACGGTGGACGCGCTGCTGGAGAAATTCCGTACGAGCGCGGGCAAAGAGCTGGACAACGACCGCATCCTGCTCAGCGACAGGGAGTAAAGTCTGCGGCCGGTATTTGTGAAAAAAATTAAATCGTATAAAAATAGCCGCAGACTATTTTTTAGACCATGCGGGCCGTCCCCGGCCCGCGGCCGCTAAGGTGTTTTTTGTTACAAAGCAATAAAAAGGCGTCCGAAGATGAAGTCTCCGGACGCTTTTTCTCGTATTATAAACAGAAAGGCTCATTTGCCGGTTTCGGCCTGCGCTTTCAGCAGGTCGCGGATCTCGGCCAGGAGCGTTTCTTCTTTGGAGGGCTCCGCCGCTGCGGCAGCCTCCACGACCTCTTCCGCTTTCTTGCGCTTGAAGCGGTTGATGACCTTCAGCGCGCAGAACACGCACAGCGCCAGAATGATGAATTCCAGCACGCTCTGCAGAAAAGCGCCGTAGGGCAGGGAAAAGTAAGGCGCTTCTTCGCCGGCCCGCTGCAGCGTAACGGCGAGCTCGCTCAGGTTCACCGCGCTGGTGAACAGGCCCACAACGGACATCACCATATTGACGAGCGCGGTCACGATCTTGCTGAACGCGCCGCCGATGACGATGCCGACAGCCATGTCGATGACGTTGCCGCGCACCGCAAACTCCTTGAACTCGGTGAGAAATTTTTTCATGCTTGCCTCCTTTGCCTGTTACAGCAGCTTTTCGATGGCGTCGGCCGCGCCATCCAGCATGTCGCCCTCAAAGGATTCGATCACACCGAGATCGGCCTGCCTGGCAAGCTGCGGGTCGATGGGGATGCGGGCCAGCACCGGAACGCCGAACTCGGCGGCTGTCTCGGCAACGTGGCTCTCGCCGAACACGTCGATTTTTTTGCCGCAGTCCGGGCACAGGACATAGCTCATGTTTTCCACAAGGCCCAGCACGGGAATGTTCATCATATTGGCCATGTTCACGGCCTTGGCGACGATCAGGCTCACCAGCTCCTGCGGGCTGGCCACTACGACGATGCCGTCCACCGGCAGCGTCTGGAACACCGTCAGCGGTACGTCGCCCGTGCCCGGGGGCATGTCCACAAACAGGAAATCCACATCCTTCCAGATGACCTCCTGCCAGAACTGCTTGACGGTGCCCGCAATGATGGGCCCGCGCCACACGACAGGGTCGCTTTCGTGCTCCAGCAGCAGGTTCACGCTCATCACGTCGATGCCTGTGCGGCTCTGTACGGGATAGCAGCCCACTTCGTCCGCATGGGCGCGGCCGTGGATACCGAACAGCTTAGGGATGCTGGGGCCGGTGATGTCGGCGTCCAGCACGCCGGTCTTATAGCCGCGGCGGTTCAGCAGCACGGCCAGCATGGCGGATGTCATGCTCTTGCCGACGCCGCCCTTGCCGCTGACGACGCCGATCACTTTTTTAATACTGCTCAGCGCGTGGGGCGGTTCGCGGAAATCCGCGGGGTTTGTTTTGCGCGAGGCGCAGTTTTCGCCGCAGGTCTCGCAATTGTGCGTACAATTTTCGCTCATTGTCATTCTCCTTCCGGGTGGTACCTTCATTATAGGTTCGCGCAAAGAGGGTGTCAAGCCGTGGCTTTGGTTGCGGGACAGGGAAATATACGGTATAATAACCTCAGGCCCACCGCTTGCGCGGCTGCGCGCACTTCGTGCGCTGTTGCGCTTTCGCGCACGGGCTTGAGAGCATTGAACCATGCAAAACCGCAGTGAATGCGGTTTTGTTGAGGCCGCTGCGCGGCATCATGGTATAATATGTCCGGTTAGCGAATGCGAGCCGCAGGCGAAGCATGAGTTTAGCGGCATAGATACCATGTTTCTTAATGAGTACGAGCGGTACGCGAAGTGCGAGCTTAGAAATATGGTATAATAACCTCACGCCCGCCGCTTGCGCGGCCACGCGCACTTCGTACGCGGCTGCGCTTTCGCGCATGGGCTTTGAGAACATTGAACCATGCAAAACCGCAGCAGGCACGGTTTTGTTGAAGCCGTTTTGCGGCGTCCTGCTGTAATATTAGCAATCGCGGCTACATGCCGCAAAACAGAAAGGATGGAGAACGTGGGTACGATTTTTTATACTGCACCTGTGGCGCCCCATGTGCTGATCAACGCATTCTTCCTTTACAGCTTTTTGGGCTGGGTGATGGAGTGCATCGTCATACGCCGGGAGAAGGGGCGGTGGGAGAACCGCGGCTTTGCGCATCTGCCGTTCTGTATCATCTACGGCTTCGGCGCAATGCTCGGCTTTGCGCTGCTGCGTCCGTTTTCCGGCAATTATGTGCTGCTCTATCTTGTGGGAGCCGTTTTGGCAACGCTGTTCGAATACCTCACCGCGCGGCTGATGCTGCGCCTGTTCGGCACCTTCTGGTGGGATTACACCAATAAGCCGTTCAATTATAAGGGGATTCTGTGCCTGGAAAGCACGCTGGGCTGGGGGCTCATCGCTCTTCTGCTGTTTGCATTTCTGCATCGGCTGGTGTTCCGCGCTGTCCTGCTCATTCCGGACCGTGTCGGTTTGGCGGCCGCATTTCTGCTGGTATGCGCCTATGCGGTGGATTTTGCCGTCAGCGCGTATCAGGCGTATCAGAATGCGCATACTTCCACAGAGGCCGAGCCCGTGCCCGGCCGCGCCGCCCGCTGAAAAGCGCGGCGCCGACCTTTACACAAAGGGGATTTTTTAGAAATGATTTACCGCAGCAAGGAAACCGTGTGCTCCATCACGGTACCCAGAGATCCGGAATACCTGGCTCTGGTACAGGATATTCTGGAACATCCGCTGGTGCGTTCCATGGAGGCGTACACCCAGCACGGCGAGACCTCGTGCCTGCGCCACAGCATCAATGTTTCGTATCTCAGCTACCTGTATTGCAGGGACCATGGATGGCAGGCCCGCGCCGCCGCCCGCGCCGGGCTGCTGCACGACCTTTTTCTGTACGACTGGCACTTCCACGCAAAGGAAACGGGCAATTATTTTCACGGGCTGACGCATCCGCGGCGCGCGCTGGAGAACGCCCAGCGTCTGTTCAGCCTTACGGACAGGGAAAAGAATATCATCCTGCGGCATATGTGGCCGCTGACGGTCACACCGCCCAAATACCGCGAGGCGTATGTGATTGTGATGTTCGACAAATACTGCAGCCTGATGGAGACGTTCCACAAGCCCGTGATGGAGCTGATGGAATACCAGGAGCTGACGGCTGATTTGAAAAAAGGCTTTGCCGCGCAGTGAGCGGCAAAGCCTTTTTATGTGCGCCCGGGCCATATTGCGCCCGGGCCGTTTTGCGGTTTGGATTAACGGCTTTGAGGGAGCGGACCGCGAGGCGTCGGGAGCAGCTCCGCATGCCGTTTTGCTCCGGGCGGCTCACAGGCGCTCCACGATTCCCGTGACCAGGCGCTCCAGCACCTTTGCGCGGGCTGCGGCCGTCTCGATGACCTCGTTTTCGTCCAGCTTCTTTTCCAGCACGCCCGCGGCCATATTGGTGACGAGGCTGATGGCCAGCACAGGCAGCCCGCAGTGGCTGGCGGCGATGACCTCCGGCACCGTGGACATTCCCACGGCGTCCGCGCCCAGCACGCGGAACGCACGGATCTCCGCCGGAGTTTCGTAGCTGGGGCCCATATAGCCCAGATATACTCCGTGGCGCAGTGCAACGCCCTGCGCGGCGGCCACCTCGTCTGCCAGACGGCGCAGAGCGGGCGTATAGGCGTAGGTCATATCACAGAAGCGCGGGCCGAAGCCCGCATCGTTGGGGCCGGTGAGCGGGTTGGCGCCCATAAAATTGATGTGGTCGTCAATGACCATCAGGTCGCCCACCTGGAAATCGAGGTTCACGCCGCCGCAGGCATTTGTCACCAGCAGCGTTTCCACACCCAGCGCTTTCATCACACGGACGGGCGCGGCGATGTGGGACATGGGATGTCCCTCATAAAAATGAAAACGCCCCTGCATGCACACGACGCCGTGCCCGGCCAGACGGCCCAGCACAAAACGTCCCGCGTGCCCCGGCGCGGTGGAAACGGGAAAGCCGGGAATGGAGGCGTATTCCACAAAAGACGCATCCTCCAGCACATCGGCCAGACCGCCCAGCCCGCTGCCCAGGATCAGGCCCACCGACGGGCGTGCGCCGGCCACGGCGCGGATGGCATCTACCGCGTTTTGGATCATTTCCTTCAAGGCTTTTCCTCCGTTCGCGTCTGGCTGCTTTTCAGCTCGAAGTGAATCAGCAGGCTGAGCAGCGCGCGCAGGATGATGACCGCGCCCAGAATGAGCAGCTCGCTCATCTCCCGTACCAGAACGGTCTTTAAGATCTCGGCGGCCATTTTAAATTCCAGCCCGGTGGCAAGGCCGTCGGCAAGCTCGAACTGCAGCGCGTAATGCCGGTGCAGAAAGGTATTGCCCAGATATTCCGCAAAGGCCCGCACTGCCGACACTGCCACCACAAAAATGCCCATCATCTCCAGTACGCCGATGATGGGCGGCAGGATGAGCTCGATCAAATGTTCCAAGTCCATGTTGCGTCTCCTTTCCAAATTCCTGTCTACCAGTATACAGGATGTCCCGGCAAAAAGGCAATACGCGCCGCACATACTTTCCCGTCCGGGTCCGTATACATAAAAAAGGGAAAGGGGCGTGGACGCATGGCGCGCCAAAGCTATTTGAAAAACGCGGCCATTCTGACGGGAACAGGCCTGCTGCTGCGTGCCGCAGGCATGTTCTTCCGCATTTATATCGCGGCGCGTATCGGCGCCGAGGGCATGGGCCTGTACCAGTTGATCTACACGGTCTACACAATGGCCGTCACCCTGGCTACGGCGGGGCTTTCGGTGGCGGCCACGCGTCTTTCGGCGGAACTGCTGGCCACCGACGACCCCGCCAATGTGCGCGCAGCCATGCGCCGCACACTGGCGCTGGGGCTTGGGCTTGGCGCGGCTGCGGCCGCGCTGCTGTTCACTGGAGCGGGGCTTGCAGCGGACTGGTGGCTGGAGGATGCGCGGGCCGCGCTCTCGCTGCGCATTTTGGCGCCCAGTTTGCCGTTTATGGCGGTTTCGGCATGTCTGCGGGGGTTTTTCATGGCGCGGCGCAAGGTGGGGCCGAATTCCCGCGCGCAGATCTTCGAGCAGGTCGTGCGCATCGGCGTGGTGGCGCTGCTCATTGATTCTGCCGTACCGCAGGGCATCGGAACGGCCTGCGCGGCCGTGGTCGTGGGCAATACGGTCAGCGAGGCTGCGAGCTGGGTATATATGGAATGGTGCTACCGGCGTGAGCTGAGGGACGTGCCCCGTAACGCAAAGCGTCCGGTGCAGGGGCTGGGACGGCAGCTGTGGGATATCATAGCGCCCATTGCTGCGAACCAGTATATGACGAGCGTGCTGCGCACCGTTGAAAATGTAATGGTGCCCGGCTGCCTTGCGCTGTATACACTCAGCCGCGAAACAGCGCTCAGCCAGTACGGCGCGCTGAAAGGCATGGCCATGCCGGTGATTTTTTTTCCGTTTTCATTTCTGGCCACGCTTTCTACGCTGCTGCTGCCGGAGATCACCGAGGCGCATGTGCAGAACAGGCGCGCGGCGCTGGAACATCTGGTCAACCGTGTCATGCTCATCACGCTGGTGCTTTCGTTTCTGGCCGGCGGCCTGTTCACCCAGTTTGCAAAGGAGATCGGCCTGGTGCTGTACCAGAGCGAGGAGATCGGTTTTTATCTGTCGATACTGGGGCCGCTGATGCCCTTTATGTATATGGAGAGCATGGTGGATGGCATCCTGAAAGGGCTGGGGGAGCAGCTCTCCTCCTTTCGTTATACGGCGCTGGATTCGGTTGTGCGCATCGCGTTGATCTACCTGCTGCTGCCGCGCTTCGGCATGCAGGGCTTTTTGTTCGTGATGCTGGTGAGCAATCTGCTGACGAGCCTGCTGAACCTGCACCGCCTGCTGCATGTTACAGGGCTGCGTGTGCAATGGCTGCGTTGGGTGATAAAACCGGTGTTCTCGTTTTTGTGTGCGGGCGCGGCGTGCCGGTTCGTGCTGCAGCCGCTGACGCAGCGGCTGGGCCTGCCGCTTCTGGCCTGGGCTGTTTTGGGAGCGGTATTCACCAGCGTTATTTACGCGCTGTTCATCTGGCTTACAGGCTGCGCCGGGCCGGGAGACTTTATCGTCAGGCGCACCCGGAAGAAGGCGGGGGAGAGGGATTCGTCCGTGTGATGCGGATGCAGGAAAGGACGCCGCGGCTGTGTAAAATGCCGATTCTTGCGCGCAAAGTTTGGATAAGATGGAGAAAGCTGAAAAAATGGTTGACGGAAGACTGGAAAAGGATTATTATGTTGTCATAACAACAAGGCGGCCAACAACATCCTACAGGCGGCCTTGCAGCGCCCGGCGGCGGAATGCCTGCCGGGAGGGAAAGAGGTGCCTTTGGTGAAAGCGGTACCCAGGTACTTGCAGATTATCAATTATTATCAGGGAATGATTGACGCGGGCAAGCTGTCGGAGGGGCAGCAGATGCCCACGGAAGAGGCCATCGGCGCGCTGTTCAGCGTGAGCCGCATCACGGTGCGCCAGGCTTTGGACGGCCTGGCACAGGCGGGATATATTTACAAAGTGCAGGGAAAGGGCAGCTTTGTCGCATCCAAGAAGGCGGGAATGCAGCTCAATCATCTGATCGGCTTCAGCGACGAGATGCGCAGTCTGGGGCTGGAGCCGTCCACCATCCTTGTGGAACAGAGCCTGATGCTGCCCACGGAGGCAGTGGCAAAGGCGCTGAACATCGACGTCACCCAGAAGATCTATTTCCTAACGCGCATCCGCTGCGCGGACGGCGTCCCCATGGCTGTGGAGAAGGTCCATATGCCCTTTTACCGTTTCGCGGGCATTGAAACGCAGGATCTGAGCAAATCTTTGTACGCGCTGCTCAAGGAGCAATACGGCTGCGAATGCAGCAAGGCGGTGCAGAGCATCCAGGCCGGAGCGGCCAGCTCCCATGATGCGAAGCTGCTGAAAATCAAAACAGGAATGCCGGTGCTGTGCATCTCCCGCACTACGTACGGTATGGATGGCGCGCCCTTTGAGTATGTGGATTCTATTTACCGCGGGGATAAATATATCTTTAACGTCACTCTGGAAAAGTAAACTTTCGCTGGGCCTGCCCCGCCTGCGGCTGGGCTGTGCCCGCGAAAAATTTTTTGAACAGTATTGTTATAACAACATGACAACTTGTCTTGTTGCGGCTTAAATCAAATGAGGAAAGGCAGAGGTTCATGACGGAAAAAAGTAGATCAGAGCGCGGCGGACGGCGCAGGTTCAACCTGAAACGGCGCGAGGCCTGCACGGGCTGGCTGTTTGTCTCACCGGCGCTCATCGGGTTCAGCATTTTTACCTTCGGTTCTATCCTGTATTCGCTGTACTTATCCTTCACCGATTACAACCTGCTCAGCAAGCCGAACTGGCTGGGCCTGCAGAACTACGTCAAGGCGTTCACGGACGACCAGTACTTTTACCCATATTTCGGCAATACGTTCTATTTTGTCGTTGCGCTGGTGCCCATCGTGCTGGTGGTGTCGCTGCTGCTGGCCATCCTCATCAACAAAAAGGCGGGCAGGCTGACAAAGGGCTACCGTGTAGCGCTGTTCCTGCCCAGCATCACGTCCACCGTCGCGGTGAGCATGGTGTGGCTGTGGATCTTCAACCCGGACATGGGCATCCTGAACAACATTCTCACTGCCATCGGCCTGAATGATGTGCCGCTGTGGCTGGGCGACCCGGCCTGGAGCAAGCCCGCGCTCGTTATCATGCGCGTGTGGCAGATGAGCGGTTATTATATGCTGATGTTCCTTGCCGGGCTGCAGACCATCCCGGAGACATTGTACGAAGCCGCGGATGTGGACGGCGCCACAGGATGGCAGAAATTTATCCGCATTACGGTGCCGATGCTCTCCAATACAACGTTTGTGGTAGCCATCCTGCTGGTGATCGAGGCGTTCAACATGTTTGAATCCATTTTCGTAATGACGCAGGGCGGGCCGCTCGGCTCCACCAGCACCATCATGTACTATATCTATGAGCAGGGCTTTACCAACTACAACATGGGCTATGCGTCGGCGCTGGCGTGGATATTCTTTGCCATTATCATGGTGGTGACGCTGATCCAATACCGCTTCCGCCATGAACAGGGGGGTGAATGAGCATGAAAAAACCGCAGCTTGGCATGTCCGCGCGCAAGACCGTGGGCAACACCGTATACCACATCTTCATGGTCACCCTCAGCGTCATCATGATCTATCCTTTCGTCTGGTCGCTGCTCTCCTCTTTCAAATCCTCGGAGCAGCTTTACGGCGGTAATCCGTTGGACCTGTGGCCCAGGCCGTTCACGATGGAGAACTACGAGCGCCTGTTCCAGGTGCTGCCCTTTGATAAGTTTACGGTCAATTCGGTGTTTTTGTCCGTCGCGATGCCTCTTTGCATGATCGCGGTCGCCTCTCTCACGGCATATGCGCTCACGCGGCTGGAGTTCCGCGGCAGGAACATTTTGTTTCTTGCGTTCATCGCCACGATGATGATCCCCAGCCACGTCACCCTCATCCCCAACTATAAGATTGTTGTGGATATGAAGCTCATCAATACATATGCGGCGCTGTTCCTGACGAATATGTTCACGGGCGCCAATGCGTTCAACATTTTTTTCTTCCGCCAGTTTTTCCTCAGTATTCCCAAGGACTTGGAAAACGCCGCCATCATCGACGGCTGTACGCGGCTGGGCGTGTTTTTCCGCATCGTGCTGCCAAATGCGAAGCCGGCCATTGCCACGACGGCCATCCTGTCGTTCCGCAGCGTGTGGAACGCGTTCCTGTGGCCGATGCTGGTGATCAACGACTACGACAAGCTGACGCTGACCGTGGGCCTGAAATACCTGAAGGAGTGGGAACCCAACTGGGCCGTGCTTCTGGCGGGCGCGTCCCTCAGCATCGTGCCCATCGTCATTGTGTTCCTCATCTTCCAAAAGCAGTTCATGGCCTCTACCATGAATTCGGGCTTTGGCGGTAAATGATGTCTCTTTTCGGAATGAACGGCGCGCCGCGCCGTGACATATCAAATCATACAATGGAGGATCAACATGAAAAAGTCAATTAGCAAAGTTCTGTCACTTGTTCTTGCACTGGCGTTTGTGTTTTCGCTGGCCGCCTGCGGCGGTGCGCCGTCCTCGGCGCCCGCTGCGTCCGGCAGCGCTCCGGCTTCCGGCTCCGAGCCCGCGGCCCCGGCCGACCCCACCACACTGAAGGTCTATACCTGGTGGGACGTGACGAAGTTTGAACATTTGCAGAAGATGCAGCAGGATTTTGAAGCGGCGAATCCGGATATCAAGCTGGAATTCGTTACCATTCCCAGCAAATACGCCGATACAATGGTCACAAAGCTGGCCGGCGGCGAGATCCCCGACGTGATGATGCTGGCCATGGACCAGGTGCCCCGCTATGCGCTGAACGGTATGCTGCTTCCGCTGGACGATTTGGCCAGCCAGGAGTATAAGGACGCTCTGTACCCCGTGGTGAAGGACGCCCTGACCGTGAACGGCACCATGTATGCCGCGGCCCGCGACGTTACCCCGAAGGTCATGTATCTCAATACCAAGATGTTTGAAGACGCCGGCATCGAGATCCCGGCCGATACCTGGACGATGGACGAGTTCGTCGAGATCGCCAAGCAGCTCACCAAGGGCAGCGGCGCGGACGCCCAGTGGGGTTATTACTGGAAAAATTATACCGACCAGACCTTCGCCATGATCGCGGCGTTCGGCGGTGAGCTGTACAGTGAGGACGGCAAGGCGAGCGTGCTTTCCACCGACGAAAACACCCAGAAGGCCGTTCAGTTCATGTATGACCTGTACAATACCTACAAGGTGTGTCCGTCGGCCACGCAGGCCGCGCAGTTCGGTGACAGCGAGTTCGCCCCCTTTATGGCCAATAAGGTGGCCATGCAGATTGGCGCGCTTTCCACCGCCTCTACGTTTGACGCAAACGGCACTGAGTATACCGTGCTGCCCATGCCCTATGTGGACGGCGTCAGCAAAACGTCCTCGTTTGTGAACACCTGGGTCATTCCCAAGACCGCCAGAAATCCCGAGCTTTCCTGGCGCGTGGTGGAGTTCCTCTCCGGCAAGGAGGGCCAGCAGATCGCTTTGGATATGAACTACGGCCTGCCTGCCTCCACGATGGTGGATACCACGGAATTCGAGGCGAAAACGCCGTACAACAAGTATTTCGTACAGGCCCTGGAGACGGCCGTGCCGTATCCCACGAACCTGAACGGCTCGGAGTTCCAGAATATGTTCCAGAAGGAATGCGAGTCCCTGTGGGCCGGCGCCGTCTCGCCGGAGGAGTTTGCACAGCGCGTGGATGAACAGGCGGCTCCGATTTTGAGCAAATAAAGCAATGGGGGAAAGGGCGGCGGTTTCCGCCGCCCTTTTTCAGGAAGGAAGGTCAAGGATGACCGCAAAACAATTGCCGGACGATACATATTTGGATAAAATATATACGATGCTGGCACAGATCGAGCAGGAGGAAGGCGCGGCCATGGACGCAGCCGCCCGCGCGGCGTATGCATCCATAGACGGCGGCGGCCTGCTGCACGTGTTTTCCACGGGCCATTCCCACATGATCGTGGAGGAGATGTTCTACCGCAGCGGAGGGCTCGTACCGGTGAATCCCATCCTCTCGGACGAGCTGATGCTTCATACCGGCGCGATCACCAGCACACATATGGAGCGCATGCCCGGCAAAGCGGCCGAGGTGCTGGGCAAGGCGGGGCTGCGCGCGGGCGACACGATCCTCATTTCCTCCAATACGGGCATCAACACGGTGCCGGTGGAAGCGGCTTTGTACGCAAAGGAACGGGGGCTGACGGTGGTGTGCGTTACCTCGAAGAAAATATCCCGCACGCTTGCCTCCCGCGCGCCGGAGGGAAAGCGCCTGTATGAAGTGAGCGATATCGTCATCGACAACCATGCGCCCAGAGGCGACGGGCTGCTCACGATCCCCGGCACCCAGCAGATCACAGGCGGCGCGTCCACCTTCGGAAGCCTGTTCATCGCGCAGCGCATCGTACTGAAGATCGAAAACCTGTATCTTGCGCAGGGGCGGATGCCGCCGGTCCTGTGCAGCGCCAATCTGCCCGGCGGCGACGAATACAATACCAGCGCGGTGGCGGCGTATCAGGGCCGTATCAAAGCGCTGTGCTGAGGATGAGGTGAACGGTTTGTATCTGGTGTGCGACGGCGGGGGAACAAAGACGGATTTCCTGCTGTTTGAAAAAACAGGACGTGTGCGGGGCCGCGCGCAGGGCGCAGGCGCGAACGCAAATTTTGTGCCTCCGGCCGAAGCGGCGCATACCGTCTATGCGGGCGTTATGGAATGTCTGGCGCAGGCGGGGGCCGCGCCCGCGCAGGTGCGGGAATTCGTGTTGTTCATCCCCGGCTTCCGGCCCGCGCTGCCGGAACTGGAGACTCTTTTGGGGAGCGGGAACGTCCGGCAGCTGGGCGATGAAAAGAACGCTTTTTATGCGGCGCTGGGCGCGCCCTGCGGCATCGCCGTGCTCAGCGGTACAGGCTCTTTTGCCACCGGGCGGGACAAAGCGGGACGCACGGCCACAGCGGGCGGCTGGGGCCCGCTGTTCAGCGACGAAGGCAGCGGATATCATATAGGCGTTTTGTGCCTGTCGCGTCTGGCGCTGCTGCACGACACGCATGTGACCGGCACGCTTCTGGAAAAAAACGTGCTGGAAATGCTGGGCCTGCCGGATGTTCTGTCCATTCGCGACGCGGCATACCGGCCCGATTTTACGCGCAGACATGTGGCGCGGCTGAGCTATGCTGTGGAACGGTCGGCCCGGGAGGGGGATGCAAATGCATGCGCGGTGCTGGATGAAGCGGCCTGTGCGCTGGCGCGCCTGGCTGCGACGGTGGCCGGGCAGCTGGACGCGGACGGCCTGCCTGTGGCGCTCACGGGCGGCGTGGCGCGCATGGGAGAGCTGTTCACCGGACGCTTCCGCCGGGCGCTGGAACATCTGGTGCCCCAGTGCGTATACCAGCCGGCAAAGTACAGCCCGGTGGTGGGCGCGGCGCTTTGTGTGTTGAGCGAGAGCGCGGGCGTGGATATCACGGCACCCGGCGTCGCGGAAAATCTGATGAAAGAAAAGATGGGTGAAGCACATGTTGATGGATGAATATTTCGGTGCAATGAAGGGCGTTCTGGAAAAGGTGGAGCAGACCCAGCGGGAGGCCGTGCTGGAGGCTTCGGCAGAGATCGCGGAGCGCCTTGCCCGCGGCGGCGCGTGGCATATTATGGACACCGGCCATATGCTGATGTTTGAGGGCGTGGGCCGAACAGGCGGCATGATGGCGGTAAAGCCCATCCGCATCACCTGCGAGATACAGAACCCGGTGCGGCACCGGCCCGCGCCTGCGCGGGGCATCGTGGGCTACGACACCATTCCCGGCTTTGCCGATTATGTGCTGGGCCGTGCTAACGTGCTGCCGGACGACGTTATTATGATCGGCTCCGTTTCCGGTTACCAGTATTTTCCCGTGGATCTGGCGCTGAAGGCGAATGAAATGGGCTGCGCGACCGTGGCTGTCACATCGGTGGAATATTCGGGGCATCTTACCGGCAAGCACCCCAGCGGCAAGCGCCTGTTTGAGGCATGCACCTACTGTCTGGACAACTGCACCAATTACGGCGACACGCTGGTGGATGTGCCGGCGCTGGGCCAGCGCATCTGCCCGGCCAGCGGCATCAGCGCCAGCTACCTGATGTGGGCGGTGCAGAGCACGGTGGTGGAAAAACTGCTGGAAAAAGGCCTTAAGCCCAGTGTGTATATCTCGAACCATATGCCGGACGCGGCGCGCATCAACGGCGAGGCGTTGGAAAATTATGAAAAATATGGTTTTTGAGGGGCCTGTCATGGAACTGAAAACAAACGCTTTCCGCGCCCGGTTTGCGCCGGAGGCAAACAATTTCGTCAGCCTTGTAAACCTTGCGACAGGGGACGATTATATCAAAGCCGCGCCCCGCGGCCCTCTGGTGGAGCTGTACGCGCTGGCGGACGGAGAAAAGAAAAAGCTGCTGCCCGGCGTACCGGGGATGAGTGCAGGAGCAGGCTTTCTGGAGATATCCTATACGGAGTTCGGCGGTCTGCCCATTGGTATGACTGTGCGCTGTACGGCGGAAAACGACCGTCTGTGCATCCGTGCCCGGATGGAGAACCACAGTGCGGCGGATGTTGTGGAGGTACTGATGCCGCACATCGGCGGCGTCTATCTGGGCGAGGACTACGCCGATGACGCCATCATCTACCCACATCACGCGGGCGAGCGCACGCGCAACCCGGTAATGGGCTATGGTGTGAATAAAAAAGATTTCTGGCGCGCCAGCAGCGTTGCGTTCGGGGACATCTACCGCCGCGAGATCAACTACTGCGGCCTTGCGTCCATGAGCTGGATGTACTATTACGACGCCGAAAACGGCCTGTACATCGGCAGCCATGACGCGCGCTTCCCCGTGACGGGCGTCATAGCCGAAACAAGCGGAAGCGCCGAAGATCCGTGGATGGCCTTTGGCTTCCGCAAGCATTACCGCGTCCGTCCCGGGGAAAGCTATGAAACAGGGGAATATATTCTGGCCGTCACCACGAAGGACTGGCATTACGGCGCGCAGCTTTACCGCGCGTATATCGCGCCCTATTTGGATTTCGACCATAATCCGGCGTTTTTGGCGGACGAATGCGCGCTCAACCAATGCTACAATTTCAAGCGCACAGGCAATATCGAGCATACGTTCCGCGACATCCCGCAGATGTACGAAGAAGGCGCGGCCTGGGGCGTGCGCCACATGTTTCTGGCAAGCTGGAACCGTACGGGCTTCGACTCGTTCTACCCGGAATATTATCCGGACATGGAGCTGGGAAGCGCGATGGAATTCCGGCGCGGGCTGGAATACGTGCGGGAGCACGGCGGGTTTTCCACGCTGTACATCAACGCGCGGATTTTTGACGTGAAGTCGGATTTCCACAAGACCGTGGGCGAAAAAATGGCCGTCCGCAACGAAAAGGGCGAGCCGTACCGCGAGACCTACGGGCCGGAGCATTTCACGGTGAACTGCCCGTCCGACACACTCTGGCGGGATTACCTGCTGGACACTGCGGAATTCTGCGTCAAAGCCTACGGCTGTGACGGCATTTACCTGGACCAGCTGGCTTCTGCAGAGCCTTTCGCATGCTACTGTGCGGAACACAGCCACGAAAATATCGGTGAATTCAACAACGGCTATGTGTATGTGCTGCGCGAGCTGCTGCGCCGTCTGCGAAAGCACAACCCCAATGCGTATATCATGACAGAGAACTGCGGCGATATCTATGGCAGCTATACCTGGGGCAACCTGACCTGGAACGGCGCGGAATATGATGAATATTACAATGTGTTCAAATATACGTTCCCGGAATTCGTGCAGGTGAATATGGTGAACCCCCGCGGCTGGGAGACGGAAGATCGCGACCAGCGCCTGTGGTTCTACCGCGATATGCACCGTGCCGTTACATTGGGCAGCGTGCTGTGGATGGGCATTACCACCCGCATGCGTCCGCAGGACGGCGAATATCATATCTATGGCAGGAAGATGGCGCGGTTCCGCAGGGAACTGCAGCCGCTGCTCAAGGAAGCGCGCTTTTTGGATGACGCCTGGCTGGCGCCTGTGCCGGACTTCTGCTATGCGGCCTGCTGGCAGCTTGCGGACGGGCGCGGAATGGTGCTGGCGGCCAATGACACCGGCGCGCCCTGCATGCTGACGGTGCACGGCACGGCTGCGGACGGAGCCTGTACAGTGAAAGCCCCGGACGGGGATGCGCCCGGTGTGCGGCGGGACGGGGATGCTCTGCTGCTGGCTTTGCAGCCGGGACAGATATGCGGCGTTCTGTTCGACCGGTGAGAATGGTTCATCTGTACTCGTTCCGGCGGCGGGAAGATATACAAGGCTCCCATTTCCGGCATGTGCCGGGCAACGGGAGCCTTTTCGTCTGTGAGAGGAGCTGAATGGATTGTCTTTTACCGGAAATATGCCTGCGACACTTTTTTGGGAATGCCTGCTGCGTATTTTTCTGGCCGCGCTGTGCGGGCTTGTGATCGGCTTTGAGCGCAAAGCCCGCCTGAAGGAAGCGGGCGTGCGCACGCATCTGATCGTAGCGTTGGGCGCGGCGCTTATCACCATCGTTTCCAAATACGGTTTTTTTGACCTTGCACTGTTTGCCGAGGGCATCAAGGCAGATCCCACGCGTATTGCGGCCCAGATCGTGAGCGGGGTCGGCTTTCTGGGCGCGGGAATGATATTCATGCGGCACAGGACGCTTACCGGCCTTACAACGGCTGCGGGCATCTGGACGACGGCAGGCATCGGGATGGCGGTGGGCTGCGGGCTTTACGCGGTGTCTCTTTTTTCCACGGCGCTCGTCGTTCTTACGCAGCTGATGCTGCACCGGGATTACCGCTGGACGCGCGCGCCCGGATGTACGGCTGTGTGCCTGCGCACGCAGCCGGGCCCGTCCGGTCTGCGGCAGGCGCTGGCGGCCCTGGATGAGATGCAGGTGCAGGTGATAAACCTGGAGGCGAGCCACAAGCGCAGCGGCGTGCATTACGAGCTTTTTGTGCGGCTGCCGCCCGGCCTTGCGCAGGAGCGCCTGGGCGCGCAATTGGCGGCACTGGAAGAAGTTACCTACGTGGATATATGAAAGGAGAGGCTACGCATGCGTATGACCGTATATGGAAATAACGCCACCTGCCCGGAGGCGGACGGCGCTTGCTCCTGTTTTTTGATCGAGGCGGAAGGCAGAAGGATATTGCTCGATATGGGGAACGGGAGCCTTGCCAAGCTGCAGAAAGACGTCGATCTCGCCGCGCTTGACCTGATCGCCATCAGCCATCTGCATTTTGATCATTTCGGAGACCTGTTCTGCGCGAAATATCAGCTCGAGTCCCGGCGGGCCTGCGGCGAGGCCATCCCCAGGATACCTCTGCTCACGCCGCGCCTTCCGGCGTGGGCACGGGCCGAGCTGTGCACCAACGATGTGTTTGATCCGCATGTTATTGAGGACGGGCTGCGGTTCCGGATGGGAGACGCGGCGCTGGAGTTTATCGGCACGGTGCATCTGGTCGAATCCTATGGCGTTCGGTTGGAGGCGGAGGGAAGGACACTGGCCTATTCGGGCGACGCGGGCGCGTGTCCGCAGCTTGCGCGCGTCGCCGCAGGCGCGGACCTGTTTTTGTGCGAGGCGACGCTGACGGAAGGGACGTGTGCGGAAGAGGGACATCACCTGCGCGCCGCCACGGCGGGGCGTCTGGCTGCGGAAAACGGAGCAAAGCGCCTGCTGTTGACGCACTACCATACACCGCAGGCGCAGACTGTCCTGCGGGAGGCCCGCGCATATTTTGAACGCACAGAACTGACAGCCATAGGCAAGACCTGGGAGGTGGATTAAAGGGGACGGCCGCGTGTACGGCCTCGAATTGAAAAACGTTCTGCTTGTCCGGTGCACAGGCATATGATAAAATAGAAACAGCCTTTAGGGTGTGTGGGCCGGGCGGTCCGCATAGACGTTTTATGGCTTTGCGGTACAAAGCTGCAAGAGCAGGAACGGGAAGGGACACGCATGGCGCGGAAAAGATGCGTACTTCGATGGGGCGCCGCCGTGGGACTGTACTGGGCCGCCTGTGCGGCCCACGTTTGGCGAACAGGCGGTCTTTTGGCACTGGGGCTGGCGTGGAATATGCTGTTGGCGCTGCTGCCGCTGTGTTTTGCCTGCGCTGCCGGGCGCTGCCGCCTTTGGGCGGGACGTGCGGCGCTCGCTGTGCTGTGGCTGCTGTTTTTGCCCAACACATTTTACATGCTCACGGATCTGATCCATACACCGCAAAAGATGGAATGGGTAAACGCGGCGGATTGGACGGTGCGCCACAGCGAAAACGTGTCCGACTGGCTGCTGACGCTTCTGCTGGGCACGGGCGCCGTGCTGGCGGTGCTGCTGGGCCTGGAGGCCATGCGCGTATTCCGTGTATGTTGCTGCGTCCATTGGCCGCGGCCCGCAGTATGGGCCGGCGGCGGGGCGGTGCTATTGCTGTGCGGCTTCGGAATGTACATCGGGCGTTTTTTGCGGCTGAACAGCTGGGATATATTGCATCCGCTGGCGCTGCTGCGGCGCGTTTGGGCTTCAATGGACACGTTTCAGCTGCAAGTTACCCTGCTGTTTGCAGGAGCGGTTTTTTTGCTGTGGCTTGCATACGGTGCGCTGCGGCCTGTGGACGGGGAGAAGCAGGAGAATAAGGAATCAGATGCATTGTCAACTTAGAATTAAAAATGAGTTGACAATGCGTTTTTTTCGTTTATAATAAATCCAGACACCTTTTCTGCAGAAAGAAGTGTACCGGACAATGACAACCAAAGAACGAATTTTGGCGCTGCTGGAGGAGAACCGCGGCACGCCGCTCTCCGGCGAGGTGCTGGCGGAAGAGCTGGGCGTTTCCCGTACGGCGGTATGGAAAGCCATCAAGGATCTGCAAAAGGCCGGGCATGCCATCGCCGCCGCGCAGAACAGAGGCTATACGCTGGATACGGACAGCGAGGTGCTGTCCGAGCAGGGCGTGCGGCTGTTTTTACGGAACAAATCGCTCAACCTCGTGGTGGCACAGGAGCTGGAATCCACCAATCTCACGGCAAAGCAGATGGCTGCCGCGGGCGCGCCGCACGGCACGCTGGTGGTGGCGGATTCCCAGACCGCGGGCCGCGGGCGGAGGGGGCGCAGCTTTGCGTCGCCGCCGGGCACGGGGCTCTACCTCTCAATGGTGCTGCGCAGTGCGCTGCCCATGCAGAGCGCGGTGCTTGTCACCAGCGCCGCGGCGGTGGCGGTGTGCCGTGCCGTGGAGCGCGCGGCGGGCAAGCGGCTGGACATCAAGTGGGTGAACGACCTGTTTTACCGGGGCAAAAAGTGCTGCGGCATCCTGACGGAGGCGGCGGCGGACGTGGAAACCGGCGGCGTAGACTATCTGGTGGTGGGCATCGGGCTGAATCTGCTTCCGCCGGAGGGCGGCTGGCCGGAGGAACTGGCAGAGATCGCTGCGTCCATTTTCACCCCCGGTGAGCACGTGGGGCGCTGCCGCATTGCTGCGGCCATTGCGGATGAGCTTCTGGCCCTTTGCACCGCGCTGCCGGATACGTCTTTCATGGCGGAATACCGCGCGCGCAACCTGGTGCCCGGCCGGAACGTGGACGTCATTCAAAACGGCGAACGCCGGCCGGCCCATGCCCTTGCCATCACCGACGACGGGCATCTGCTGGTGCGTCTGCCCGGCGGCGGGCAGGAGGAGCTTTCGTTCGGGGAAGTCAGCATCCGGTTTCAATAAAGCCGGGCCGCAGCGGCACGGTGAAAAATGAAACTGCCGTTCCGCGGCCGGCACATGCCTTGTGCCCGCCGCGCGGCATTGCGGAAAAGAGGGAATGACATGAAACGGAAAATTGCGACAAAGGACCTTGTTTTGACCGCGCTGTTTGCGGCGCTTACCGCTGTGCTGGCGCAGATCCAGCTTCCCATCGGCCCGGTGCCGTTCAACCTTGCGGTGTTCGGCGCGTTTTTGGCGGGCATGCTGCTTGAGCCTGCATGGGCCGCGGCCTCCATGGGGGTATACATGCTGCTGGGCGTGGTGGGAATCCCCGTGTTCGCGGGTTTTATGGGCGGCCCTGCGGTGCTTTTGGGCAAGACGGGCGGTTATGTGATCGGATATATTTTCATTGCTCTGGCCACAGCGCTGGCCGTCAAACGTTCGGGCAAGCTGCCTGTGATCGGGGCCGCAATGCTGGCGGGGCTGCTCGTCTGTTACGGGTTCGGCACTGCGTGGTTCATGGCCGTCACCGGGGCGGATCTTGTTTCGGCGCTGGGCTGGTGCGTGCTGCCGTTCATTGTGCCGGACGTGTGCAAGGGCGTGCTTGCGTGTGTTCTGGGCCGCCTGCTGGCGGGCCGTCTGGCAAAAGCGGGCGTAGCGTAAGGGCCCTGCGGGAAGCAAAATTCCGAAACCGGATAGACCAAGCGGAGCCGCATATCCTGTCAGGATATGCGGCTCCGCTTTTGCGCCTTGTGCTTCGTAGTCGGCGGCTCAATGCTTTTTGCGCCGCCCGTTCCGCCGCCCGGCATGGGAAACCGAGGTGGGGGCGCCGGTGTTTTCCTCTGTTTTAGAAGGCGGCACGCTTTCCGCAGGCACCGGCTCTTTTGGTTCCGCCTGCGCGGCTGTTTCGGAAGGAGAACCAGCGGCTGCGGCTGCTTTATCGGAAAAGGCCGCGGCTTCGCCGTACGGGGAACAGCCGTCCGTACCGTCCGGCCTGCCGGAGGCGTGTGCGTTTTCCACTGCGCCGGACGTGCCTACGGGTGCTTTTGGCACAGGCGCGGTGTCCGGGATGCCGGTGGAGACGCCGCACGGTTCCGGTGTTTCCGGCGCTGCGGCGCACGCCCCGCGGGCCTTGTTCGTATCCGCACCGGATACGTCTGCGGGCGTACAGGGCAGTGCATCCGGCTCCGCCGCATGCTCCGTATCTCCGCCGTCGTTTTCGCCGCAGGTCTCCGCTGTTCCGAACACCTCCATCCTGGCGGCAGGCGCGGCGCCATTTCCCGCGGCCGCGCTGCCCGGAAAGGTGAGCGTCACGGTGAACGTGTCGCCCTGTACGCCGACCTCCAGCCCTCCGCCGAAATTCTGCATGAAGGACTGCGCGATGGAAAGCCCCAGGCCGCTGCCCTCGGTGGTGCGGCTGGCGTCTCCCCGCACAAAGCGCTGGAGCACGTCGTCCGGGGCGAAGTTCATTTCGTAAGACGCGGTATTCGTCAGCGTCAGGCGGGTGGCGATGTCGCCCCGGGAGACCACCAGATAAATGCGCGTGCCCACCAGCGAATAGCGCAGCGCATTGTCCAAGATGTTTTGCAGCACGCGGTACAGCTTGCCGCTGTCCGCCTGCACGATGGCGCTCTCCGGCATTGTCGCCTTTACCGGAACGCCTGTGTGCCGGATGGAGTCGTTCATATCACCCAATGTCTGGCGCACGGCCATTACCAGGTCCAGCGGTTCGATGGCCAGCGCCTCGCTGCCGCTGGTGGCCTTGGCCAGCGTGAACAGGTCCGCCACAGTGGTGGCCAGCCGTTCGGACTTCTGCCGCAGGATGAGCACATAGTCCCGTGTCCCGGCGGGCAGGTCGTCCTGCTTTTCCAGAAGGTCCAGATAGCCGATGATGCTTGTGAGGGGCGTTTTCAGGTCGTGGGAGACATTTGTGATGAGGTCCAGCTTCATGCGTTCGCTTTTCATCTGGGCAGCCACGCTTTCCTGCAGATGGGCGCCGATGTCCGATACGGCCTTGGAAGCAGCGTACAGGCTGCTGTCCTCGGGAACGCAGACAGGCGCGGGGTCGCCCTTTGCGGCAATATCAAGCTGGCGCAGAAGTGCGTCGAAGCTCTGTGCGTCCCGATAAGAGCGCCATACAAGATATCCGGCGCCTGCCGTCACCACAAAAATGGCGAACATGGCGAAGGCGGTATAGCGCCCTGAGCCGAACCAACGCGCATTGCCTACGCCCAGAAGCTGATTGCTGAGAATGAGATAGGAAAGCACCACAAGCCCGGCCATGACTCCGCACACCCACAAAATACGATAGACCCACGCACGCCCGGCGGGATAATGGACGTTGAGATGGTTCTCGCCCGTGAGGATGCTCCGCAGCGCGCGCCCGGCAAAGCGCGCCGCCCGGCAAAGCGTTGGCCAGACGCGGGCCAGCAGGCTGTCGGCGATGAGACGCCCGGCCTTCCATTTGCGCGCCAGCGCCAAAAGGCACAGCAGCATCACGCCGCCGCCCGCGGTGCCGATGCCCGCGATGACTACATCCACAGCGCCCAGAGACAGCCCGAGCGCCATTCCCAGCAGAGGCGTGAACAGGATCACCGCAGCCAGCACCTCGGTGGGCAGCGCGCCGGATTCTCCTAAAAAAATGTCATCCGAGCCCTGTACGCGCCCGGTGCGCACGAACAGGAACACCGTGCAGCCAATGCACACCGCACAGCTCAGCAGCAAAAGCAGGATCCCCATTGCGCCGGAAAAATTCGGGCATATCACAAATGCCAGCACAGGGTTCGTCGCCAATACCAGCGCAAACGCCGCCATCTGCCCAAACGACGCTTTATTGCGCCTTTTCCATCTTGTATCCAAGTCCCCACACCACCTTCAGATATTTGGGATTTTTCGGGTTGATCTCGATTTTTTCGCGGATGCGGCGGATGTGTACCATCACGGTGTTTTCCACGCTGAAGCCAGGCTCGTTCCACACCCGTTCGTAGATCTCCTCCGCGTTGTAAACGCGGCCGGGGTTCTGCATCAGCAGCGCTACGATGCGGTATTCCGTGGCCGTCAGACGCACGGGCGCGCCGTCCACGGTCAGCTGCTTTTCGTCCAGGTCCAGCGAAAGGCCGCCCAGCGTCACCACATTTTCCCGGGCGGGCGCGCCCGCCAGCGTGCCCAGCGCCAGATAGCGGCGCAGCATCGCTTTCACGCGGGCCACCAGCTCCATGGGATTGTAGGGCTTGGTGATGTAATCGTCCGCGCCGATGGCCAGCCCCGCGATCTTATCGGCGTCCTCGGTCTTGGCGCTCAGCAGCAGGATGGGCACGTTCTTTTCCTTGCGGATCTGCATGGTGGCGGAAAGGCCGTCCATGCGCGGCATCATCACGTCCAAAATCATCAGCTGCACATCGTGGGTGTGCAGCGCGTCCAATGCCTTCAGTCCGTCGTAGGCGCGCAGCACGGTGTAGCCCTCCAGCTCCAGCAGCGCCGCAATGGCTCCTACGATCTCACGGTCGTCGTCCACGACAAGAATTTTTGTCTGTTCCATATCCGCATCCTCCCGTTGCTTGTATGATACCGCCCGATTATAAATTCCGGCAGGGGAAAACCCTTACGATTTCCTTAAAAATACGCCTTGTCACAAAAACACCGCCCATCGCAGGATAGGCGGTGTTTTCGCAGTTATTCTGCCGGCGCGGAAGCCGGGTCCGTGGTTGTGCTTTCCGAGGCGGAACCGCTCTGTGCGGGTGCCACGCTCTCGGGCAGAGCCGAGGCCACATTATCCATCACCTGGTCCTGCGGGGCAACAGGCGCCTGCGCTCCACCGGAAGAGACGGAACCCGTCTGGCTCTCTGCTTTCATCTCGCTTTCGGTAATGGCTGTCAGGTAATACGCGTCGCCGCTTCTCGTAAAGATATAATCCATATATTTCGCCGGTTCCAGCTTGGTGGGGTCGAACACGATCTCGCCGCTGCCGTACAGGTCCAGATAGCCGACGGTCACGCGCTTGGTGCTGCCTTCGCGCCGGATCTGCATCACGCGCGGCGAATAGTTGCCGTTCACGCTGGTGATGGGCAGCAGGTAGGCGTTCTTTTCCGGCACATACTGGAACGTCAGCCCGTTGTCGGTGAAGGTCTCGTAATTGAAATGAAAATCCGGCCCGTACAGCGAGGCCACGGCGCGGTCGATATCCAGTGTGGGCAGGTACATCGCGCCCACCTCGTCGCGCTCGTAGGTGTCCAGACTGTCGCTGTTTTGCTGGATAACGGACCAGATGGCCGCGTCCAGCAGGCGCGCGCGGTTTGCGCTTTCCAGTGAATCAAAAGGCTCCGGGTCCAGCGAGACAAGCGTTTGCAGCCGCAGCTCGAATTCCTCTTTTTCCTCGGTGTCGTCGAACAGGCTGGCTGTCAGGCGCACGCCGCCGGAAATGACGCTTGCCAGCCCAATGACGACCAGGACACACACCACCGCGCCCAGCACCTGCCGCAGCCTGCGGCGGCGGCGCAGCGCGTGGCGCGCCTTTTCGGCTTCGTTTGAAGTTGCCATATCGGTACTCTCCTTGTTGAAAGCGGGGCGTTCAGCGCACTTGTCCGTTGCCCCGGATGATATATTTGTAGCTGGTCAGCTCGGCCAGGCCCATCGGCCCGCGCGCGCCCAGCTTCTGCGTGGAAATGCCCATTTCACAGCCCAGCCCAAATTCGCCGCCGTCCGTAAAGCGCGTGGAGGCGTTCACATATACGGCGGCCGAATCCACGGCTGCGCAGAATGCGTCCGCCGCGGCGGCGTCTTCGGTGACGATGGCCTCACTGTGGCCCGTGGAGTGGGCCGCGATGTGCGCCGCCGCGTCCTGCACGCTGTCCACGACCTTTACGGCCAGAATGTAATCCAGAAATTCGGTGTCGAAATCCTCCGGCCCGGCGGGCGTGCCGGGAATGACGGCCGCGGCGCGGGGGCAGAGCCGAAGCTCCACCTGTTTACCGGCCAGACGCGCGGCCAACGCGGGCAGGAACGCTTCTGCAACGTCCCGGTGAACCAGGCAAACCTCGGCGGCGTTGCACACGGACGGACGGCTCGTTTTCGCGTTGTATACGATGTCCAGGGCTTTTTGCAGGTCGGCCGCGGCATCCACATAAATATGGCAGATACCCGTGCCTGTTTCGATGCAGGGCACCTTGGCGCTGTCCACGCAGGCGCGGATGAGGCCCTTGCCGCCCCGGGGGATCAGCAGGTCCACAAAGCCGCGGGCCTCCATCAGGTGGGCGGCACTGGCGCGGGAGGTATCCTCCACCAGATTCACCAGCGTGCCGGGCGCTCCGCAGTGCTCCAGCCCCGCGCGCAGCGCGGCGACAACGGCTGTATTGGAGCGGATGGACTCCTTGCCGCCGCGCAGGACGCATACGTTGCCGCTCTTCAGGCAGAGCGCGGCGGCGTCCGCCGTCACATTGGGGCGGCTCTCGTAGATAATGGCAATCACGCCCATGGGCACGCGAACCTTGCGGATGACGAGCCCGTTGGACCGGGCTGTCTCGCTGAGGAGCTCGCCCACCGGGTCCGGCAGTGCGGCGACGGCGCGCATGCCCTCGGCCATGCTTTCCACGCGCGCGGGCGAGAGAGAGAGACGGTCGATCATGACAGGGGCGATCACGCCGCGCGCGGCCTCCACATCCGCGGCGTTGGCCGCGAGGATATTATCGGCGTGGTCCAGCAAAGCCTGGGCCATGGCCTCCAGCAGACGGTTTTTCTCAGCGGTGGAAAGTGCGGCCGCGGCCGGTTTTACGGCGCGGGCGGCGCAAAGCAGATCGGCGGTGGTCATGTCGGTTTCCTCCTTTAAAACGGGACGTTCAATGGGCGCGGCGCTTCAGGCCTGGGCATTCCCCAGAAAGCGTGTGCCCACCGGCTTTCCCTCAACGATGTCGTACAGGCAAAGCGGGTCCGCGCCGTTGGCAATGACCATGGGGATGCCCTGCTGTGTCACACGGCGCGCGGCGCGCAGCTTCGTCACCATGCCGCCCGTGCCCTGGCCGGAGCCCGCGCCCCCCGCCAGCGCCTCAATGTCCGGCGTGATGGCGGCGACCTCACGGATGAGCACCGCGTCCGGGTCTTTGTGCGGGTCGGCGGTGTACAGGCCCTCGATGTCGCTGAGCAGCACCAACAGGTCCGCTTCAACGCTGACGGCCACAATGGAGGCCAGCGTATCGTTGTCGCCCAGGGTGGAGACCTCTGCGATCTCAGCTGTGGAAACCGTGTCGTTTTCGTTGATGACAGGAATGGCGCCCAGCTGCAGCAGGCGCTGGAGCGTCGTTTCCACGTTGTGGCGGCGCATTTTGTCCTCGATGTCCGCCGCCGTGAGCAGCACCTGCGCCACGGTGTGGTTGTATTCGGTAAACAGCTTGTCGTAGGTGTACATCAGCTCGCATTGGCCCACGGCCGCGGCGGCCTGCTTGGTGGCCATGTCCGAGGGGCGCGCCCCGAGCTGCAGCTTGCCCACGCCCATGCCGATGGCGCCCGAGGAAACCAGCACGATCTGGTGCCCGGCATTCTGCAGGTCCGCCAATGTTTTGCACAGTGTTTCCACCAAGCGGATGTTCAGACATCCGGTTTTGTGGGCAAGCGTGGAAGTGCCCACCTTTACGACAACTCGCATCAAAAAAAGCCCCCAACCCATTCATACTTTCCCCAGCACGGGCCGAATCTACCCGCGCGCACAGCCGTGCTGCCGCGTAAGCGCACAGGGTGTGCCCAGCCGCGGCAGCGGCGGTTTTGGGGTTATTATAGCATGACGCCGCGAAGCGGCCCCAACAAAACCGCACGTGCTGCGGTTTTGCATGCTGCAATGTTCCCAAAACCACGCGCGGGAGCGCGTAAGCGCACAGGGTGCGCGCAGCCGCGGCAGCGGCGGTTTTGGGGTTATTATAGCATAAAAAAACCCGGAAAGCAAAAAATCCTTTGACGGAGGGCGGAATACTTATTATAATGAGCTGTAAGCGGCAGCAAGGCAGCTTATGCATTATAAAAGTAATGTAGAAAGAGGTGTCCGCCATGCGCCGGATGAGCATGAACACGGCAGGAGCGGCGCGCATTGGCGCCGCCGGTTTTATGAACGGACAAAGAGCGGGACGGGATGCGCCGCTGTACGGCGGCACGCCCCATGAAGGAGAATTATGACGGAAGAACCAATCAAAGTAGTATTGTTTGCCGCGGACTGCGGCGGATATGACATTGAGCGCAGCATGGAAGAACTGGCCGCCCTGGCACAGGCAAACGGCATGGAAGCCGTGGCGGAGGTGGTGCAGAAGCGTGAAACGCCGGAGGCGGCCACATTTTTGGGCGAAGGCCGCCTGGCCGAGGGCCGTATGTTGTGCATCAACCTGGGCGCGGAGTGCGCCGTGTTCGACGCCGAGCTGTCCGGCAGCCAGATCCGGAATCTGGAGGAGCTGCTGGAGGTGCAGGTCATAGACCGCACCATGCTGATTTTGGAGATATTCGCAAGCCGGGCCGTGACGAATGAAGGCAAACTGCAAACGGAGCTTGCCACGCTGCAGTACCGTCTGCCCCGTCTGGCGGGCCTTGGCGCGAGCCTGTCCCGTCAGGGCGGCGGCGGGGGCGGCGGCGCAGGCGCCCGCCGCGGCGCGGGCGAAAGCAAGCTGGAATACGACCGCCGCCATGTGCGCCGCCGCATCGACGCGCTGCGCGAACGCCTGGAAGAGCTGGAGCGCCGCCGTGCCGAAACGCGCAAGAGCCGCGAAAAGAGCGGTGTGCCCGTGGTGGCGCTGGTAGGGTATACCAATGTGGGGAAATCCAGCCTGCTGAACCGCCTTTGCGGCGCGCAGGTGCTGGAGGCTGACATGCTGTTTGCCACGCTGGACCCGACAGCCCGCCGTCTGACGCTGCCCTCGGGGCTGGCCTGTGTGGCTGTAGACACCGTGGGCTTTGTAAGCCGGCTGCCGCACAATCTGGTGCAGGCGTTCAAAAGCACGCTGGAGGAGGCCGCCTTTGCGGACGTGATTCTGAAAGTATGCGACGCTTCGGACCCGGAGGCTGCCGCGCAGCTAGCCGTGACGGACGACGTGCTGGGCGAGCTGGGCTGTGGAGATATCCCGCAGATCGTTGTGTACAATAAATGTGACCGTGTGGAGAACGCGGCGCTGTTCGATACTTCGGCCGTGCGCACCAGCGCGGTGACGGGCGAGGGGCTGGACGCGCTGCTGGCACGCCTGGACGCCGCGTTGGCGGGCCGCGTGCGGCGCATCGCGGTGCTGCTGCCCTATGATAAACTGGGAGAGGCTACGCCCATGCGGGAGAATGGCACTGTCCTGACAGAGGAGTACCGTCCCGAAGGCGTGTATCTGGAAGGCATTGTCAAAACGATGGATCTGCACCGTTTTACACCGTATCTGGTCTGAGGCGGATAAAACGGCCCGCGCCGCCGGAAAGGGGCGCGGGCCGCAATTTTTATATACAAAGCAAAAAGCGCTGCTTGGCGGCAGCGCTTTTTGCATAGAGGGGTGGGAAAGTATAAATAAGTTTGGTGTAATCAAATTCAGTAGCTTTAGTATACTCCTTTTGCTTTATTTGTCAAAAGAAGAAAGCGGAAAAATGCTTAATAAAAACATTTACAAACGAAAAAATTCATTATATAATTAAGAAAACTGCGAAAGTGGATTCAAAATATTTATTTTGTAACTTTTCTTTGAAAAACAGCTTTAAAATATTAAGATTTTACCATTGGAGGCTTGTCCCGCATGGATGAACTGGACCGCAAAATACTGCGCCTGCTGTCGGCCGACGGCCGCATGACGGTAAAGGATATCGCCCGCCAGGTATCGCTGACAAGCCCGGCTGTGAGCGAGCGCATCCGCCGTATGGAAAAGACGGGCGTGATCGCAGGCTACACCGTAGTGCTGGGCGACGCCGAGCCGAAAAGCCATATCGACGCGCTGATCAGTATTTCCGTCGCTCCGGCCGACAGGCAGTATTTCATCACGATGGTGGAGAATCAGCCCGGCGTGGCGCAATGCTTTCATGTTACGGGCAGCCACAGCTTTATTGTGAAGGTGAGCTGCGCGGGCATCCATGAGCTGGAGCATCTTATCAACCGTTTTCAGAAGCTGGGGCAGACGAGCACCCAGATCATTTTATCCGCGCCGGTGGACCGGCGCTTTACTTTGGATGTGCATGAGCACGGAAAGGACCCGGTATGATCTGCGAGAAATGCGGCGAACCCATTGCGCAGGACGCGCTGTATTGTGAAAATTGCGGGGCGCGCGCGGCGCTGCAGGCGGACGCGGCGCAGAACGCGGCGCAGGCGCGTTCCGCGTCTGCGCGGAAAAGCATGCCTTTGGACGAAGGCGGAAGCCCGGAACAGGAAAATCCGGCGTCGGAGGATGCTGCCCGGCCCGGGCGGAAGCGCCGCCGCGCAAAGCGTGAAAAAATGCCGCCTGCCGACCCTCCCATCCCGCCGGAAGATATGATTCCCCTGACAACAGGGCAATGTGTGGGTATCCTGCTGGCCCTCTGCGTGCCGGTGCTCAACCTTGTTCTGATGCTGAAATGGGCTTATGCGGCCCGGGGCAACGAGAGCCGACGGAGCCTGGCGCGTGCGGGACTGATCCTCACGGGCGTGTGTATCGGGGCATCCATCGTGGTGCTGGCGGCCGTTACCTTTGCGGTGTCCATGGGACTGGTATCTGTGGGCGGTGTGGTTTGAGCATGCTGCGCGCGGGAGAAAAGGAGCATTCTGAAGAATGATTGTACGAAATGAAAAAGAAACCGACCACAGGCATGTGGAAGAGCTCATAAGAAAAGCGTTTTACAACCTTTATGTGCCCGGCTGCACCGAGCATTATCTGGCGCGGGTCATGCGCGGCCACGAGGACTTTATTCCGGAGCTGGACCTGGTGCTGGAACTGGACGGCCGGGTGATCGGCAGCATTCTGTACACAAAGGCGAAGCTTTCCGACGCGGCGGGGAAGGAAAAAGAGATCCTCACGTTCGGCCCTGTCTGCATCGCGCCGGAATATCAGCGGATGGGCTATGGCAGGCGGCTTATGGAAACGTCTTTTGAAAAAGCGACCGCGCTGGGCTATGACGTTATTGTTATTTTCGGCAGTCCGGCGAACTATGTGGCCCGAGGCTTTAAAAGCTGCAAAAAGTTAAACGTCTGCGCGGATAACGGACGTTACCCCGCGGCCATGCTGGTGAAGGAGCTTGTTCCCGGCGCGCTGGATGGGCGCAAATGGGTCTATCGCGATAGCCCTGTGATGGCGTTTTCAGAGGAAGAAGCCCAAAGGTATGACGATACTTTGGAAAAGCTGGAGAAAAAATGGCAGCCCTCGCAGGAGGAATTTTATATTTTATCCCATTCCTTTGTCGAATAGGACAGAGCATATGCCGCCGGATGCGTGCAGGCTGAGGAGGCGTTTCGCTGCGTTGAACGAGGCATAAGTGAAAGAGTATTCCGGAAGAATGGGGTGACGGCTGCGCCCGCAGGCGCGTGAGGCTCCGTTCGTAAAGCAGTTGGGCGGAAAAGCAAAGTTTTTTGACAAATTGAAACGCCGGAACGGCCCGCAGACCGTTCCGGCGTTTTTCTGTTTCAGATGCTGCGGAGCGTCCGCGCTTAAAACGCGATGTCATCCTCGGCGTCATCCGCCTCGTCCGCTGCGGCGGTTTCTTCCGCCGCAGGTTCCTCATGGCTGAAATCCTCACTGAACAGGAGCTGCTCATATTCATCCAGCTCGGCCTCGCGGCGGCGCAGATACATATAAGCGGCAGTCAGCGCGCCGGCAATGGCGGCGAAGAACACCAAAATGGCTGCAAAAGTCGATTTTTTCATGGTGATAACGTCCTCCTTTTGGGGGCGCAGGGCTTCCCGCACCCGTTTTTCTATTTTTTTGCCGGTGCGGTAGGCCTCTCCCGCGGCCAGAGCGGTTTGGGCCGCCCCAAGTGCAAGCCTCGTCAGTTTTGACGCCAGAAAAAGTCCCATCCGCACCCTCCTGCACACCGATTTTCACTTACGCTTATTATATCCGCTTTCCGGCCGGTTTACAAGTATTTTTTCAACGCCAGACGGTATGCCTTGAACGCGCCCGGCAGTGTATACACTTCGTCCACTTCCGCGCGCCCGGCCCAGACACAACCCGGCGGAGGCGCGCAGCTTTGCGCGGCGCAGGCAAACCCGTCCATCTCCCACACAAGATGGCTGAACACATGCCGGGCGGGCGACAAAGGCTCCACGGCGCGGGCTGTGACGCCGAGCGCCGCCAGGGCCTGCTCTGTTTGCATGGCGCTGCGCGCGCCCTCCAGCAGCACGGGCTGCCACAGCCCCGCCAGAAGCCCCTTCTGCGGGCGCTGCTGCAGCAGGACGCGCCGGTTTTCCATATCCAGCACCAGCGCCACGGTCCAATGCTGCGTTCTTTTTGCAGCGGGCGGCGCCTTTACGGGCAGTGTCTCCTGCACGCCCAGGGCGCGGGCCGCACACAGCCCGCGCAAGGGACATTCGCTGCACAGGGGCGCGCCGCCCGGCAGGCACACCAATGCCCCCAGCTCCATCAGCGCCTGATTGTAGTCGCCGGGGCGCTCCGGCGGCTGCAGCTCCATCACGCGGGCTGTCAGGTCTTTTTTTACGTCAGGCCTGGTCACATCGCGCCCATCGTTCAGGATACGGGCGAACACCCGCAGCACGTTGCCGTCCACGGCGGGCACGGGCAGACCAAAGGCGATGGCGCCCGCCGTATATGCGCCTACGCCCGGCAGCTTCAGCAGCGCGTCATAATCGGCGGGCAGCGCGCCTCCGTGCTGCTCCATTACGATCTGCGCGGCCTTTTGCAGATTCCGCACACGGCTGTAATAGCCCAGGCCCTCCCACAGTTTGTGCAGGCGCTCGGGGTCGCAGGCGGCAAGGTCGGCCACTGTGGGCAGCTCGGCCATGAAACGTTCAAAGTAAGGCAGCGCGGCCGAGACTCTCGTTTGCTGCAGCATGATCTCGCTTACCCAAACGCGGTAGGGCGTGGAGACCGTGCGAAACGGCAGAGTTCGTTTGTTCTGTTCATACCACCGCAGCAGCGGCGGCGCGATATCGGGAAGTGTCATTGCCAGTCTCTCCAGTGCTCGGCCAGCCAGCGGGCCACGCCGTTTTCCGTGTTGGCGCCGATGACGCGTGTAGCGGCGGCACGCGCTTCGGGCACGGCGTTGGCCACGGCGCAGCTCTCCGCGGAGATGCGGAACATCGGCACGTCGTTGATGTTGTCCCCAAAGCTGACGATGCGCCGCGCGCCCGTCATCTCCATCACGCGGGCCAGTGCGCTGGCCTTGGTGCAGCCTTCGGGATAGATTTCCAGCAGGCAGCCGCCGCTGCCGTATTCGTCGGAATAATAGTAGCAGATAAGCCCGGGAATGGCCGAAAAGATATCGTAAAACGCGCGGGCTTCCTCTGCGCCGGGCAGCGCAAGAAGGAACATCAGCGTGTCGCCGCCCGCAAGCGCTTCGGGATAGTGTTCCACCTGCACAAAGGTCTTATACGGCGAATGGATGCGGCTGGAAACGAACGACCGCTCAAAATCGCAGGCGAATTCCTTGTAATACACATACAAATGGCCGCCTTTGACGCTGTAAGCAAGCGCCTCCTGGCCCGTGCGCTCCAGCACCGCGCACACGGCGGCGGCCGTTTCCCGCGCCAGCGGCGTGGCGGAAAGGCAGCGCGTGTGCGCAACATCGTAGATCATCGTACCCGTCATCAGCACAGCGGGCGTGCGCAGGCCCAGCGGCCGCAGCAGCTCCACCACCGTGGCGGGGCTGCGGGCCGTGGCTACGGCAAGCGGAAGACCTTCGTCCAGCATAGGGCGCAGCAATGCCGCGCTTTCCTGTGAAATGCGCGCGTCCGCGCCCAGCAGCGTGCCGTCCAGATCCGTCACAAACAGGGTGGACAAGCCGTCCGCCCCCTTTCTTCGGCAATTTTTCCTGTCCTGCCATATTTCCAGGCTCGCACTTCGCGTACCGCTCGTGTTCACTGAGGAACATGGTATCTATGCCCCCATGCTCATGCTTCGCCTGCGGTTCGCATTCGCTAAACGGGCATATTATAGCATGACGCCGTCGCAGGCGGCCTCAACAAAACCGCACCTGCTGCGGTTTTGCGCGGTTCAATGTTCTCAAAGCCCTGTGCGTTGGCACAAAAGCGTGTGCGGCGCACACGCGCGGCCGCGTAAGCGGCGGCTTTGAGGTTATTATACCATGACGCCGCGAAGCGGCCCCAAAAAAACCGCATGTGCTGCGGTTTTGCATGGTTCAATGTTCTCAAGCCCATGCGCAAAAGCGCATCGGCGCACGAAGTGCGCGCAGCCGCGCAAGCGGCGGGCTTGAGGTTATTATACCATGAAAACAGAGGGAAGAGAAGCAGCGCGTTCAGCCGTAAAATAAAACGGGCGGCACAAAATGTGCCGCCCGCAGCGGTTCAGGAGAAGCCGCACGCTCTTAGTACGGTTTTTCCACCAGCCGCGCCTTTTCCAGCAAAAGGACGACGGCAGGCAGCAGCACGAGCTGGATGACGATGCCCGGCAGCGCCGTTACGAACGCGCCCGAAACAAATACCGCGAAGGAATAATTTCCGGCGGAGAAGATGAGCGCGTTCATTACGCCGTATACAAGGCGGCCGATGAGCATGGCGCTCACGAGCTGGATGTACAGGTCCAGCGGGCGCTTACCCGTGCGCACGAACCGGCGCAGCACGCCCGCCGCAAGGCCGTAGGCGGCCAGCTCGCACAGCATGCTGGGCAGATAAGCCATCGGCGGCATGCCGGTGATCATGCTGGAGAGCAGGGGAGTGAGAATACCGGACAGCAAACCGTAGACCGGACCGCAGACGAGCCCGCACAGCAGCACGGGGATATGCATGGGCAGCAGCACGCTGCCGGCATTGGGGATGCTGTGGAACGCCACGGGCAGAACAACGCCCAGCGCCACGCACAGCGCGGCCAGCACCAGTTGTTTTGTGTTGAACTTCGATTTTGTCATAAACGATCCCTTTCCTCACAGAAAAAAGCCGCGAAAACAAGGCCCTGCTTCATGCGGGGCGCGTGCCTTCGTGGCTTTCTGGTTTTTATGATGATGGATGCACGCGTGTGCATGCAAAGCCGCACGGCGGCCGGGACGCCGGGGAGATGCGCGCCTTCATGGCGGCGGTTCCCTGTTATTATAGCAGACGATGCGGACGCTGGCAAGTATTTTGTGCGCGGGGCCAGTCAGGCGAACGGGGTGGTGTCCAGTGTCAGATCTGCAAGCGCCTGCACCGCGTGGGCCTTAAAATAGGTTTCCTCCAGCGGAATCCAGCGCGCTTCAAATACGGCCCAGGAATCCGCGCCGCCCCGGGCTGTCAGCCGGGCGCGCTGTACCGCCTGCGCGCAGGTGACGAACACCGAGGCCGTATAATGCCCGCGCAGGGACGGATGCAGAGAATAGCTGCCCTCCACAACGGCAAAGGACGCGGCGGGAATTTCCACAGCGGAGCCGGGCACGCCTGCGGAGCAGTCGAAAGGGCAAAAACGCACGGGTTGTCCGGCTGCAAACGGCTCCAGCGCCTCGCGCAGGAAACGCTCATGGTGCACATTTTCACCGGGCTGGGCCAGACGTTCCGGCGTGCGCAGTTCCGGCGGCAGAAAAAAGTCGTCCATGTGAAAGACCGGACACCCGAACACCTGCGCCATATGCGCGGCCAACGTGCTTTTTCCGCTGCCGCAGCGCCCGTCGATGGCCAGCAGCGCATGGCCGCCGGGGGAAACGGATTCCAAAACGCGCTGGGCCAGCAGCAGAGCGGGCCAGGCGTCTGCATAACACCGGCGCACCACGCGGTAGTGGGGCGCATATTGCTCCCGGTACGCTGCGCTGTGGTGTACGGCCGGGCAGCCTGCGGCGCGCAGAGTCCCGGTCTGCCGCCGCAGGGTCTGTGCGTCCCGTGGCGGCAGCACGGCGTCCGCCCAATGCGCCAGGCCGTCCAGCGCGGCGGCGAAACAGGCGGTTTCCCCCTTGTGTTCACGAGCCGTGGCGCAGAATACGCGCCCCAAAAGGCGCAGCACCTCACGGCTCCACGCGCCGTTCAAATAGATGCGGCACAGCCCGTTGCCGATATCCTCGACACAGCCCGGCAGAGCGGCGCCCTTTACATGCTCCGGCACGGCGTCTGCGCCGGGGAGCCCGGCGGCCCGGGCATATTCCTCCATCAGGTGCCGTCCGGCGGTTTCCGGCGCGGGGGCCGTGTGGCCGCACCCGAATTCCCGCTGGTACAGCAGTTTGTAATAATCCTGCGGCTGCATCTCCGGGCGCTGCGCCCGGTGCGTGTCCAGCAGCCGTTCCAATTCCTGTCTCATTCAGAGAACGCTCCTTTACCGGCATAAGTCCGTGCAGCAGAGATGCACTCGCCGCTGCTTTTCCAGTATAGCACACGAAACCAGGAGATTGAATAGACCGGACACGATTTTACCGCCCGTTTCAGCCGTTTCCACAAGTGCGGGCGGCGCGCTGCCTGCGGTGCCCGGCAAGGACGTGCGGGCTGAAACAGAGCGATGGAAATAAAAAACGCGCCCCATACCTTCCGGTACGGGACACGTTTTTTGGATGACGCGGTGTGCGGAAGGACCCGCGCGCCGCAAAGGGGAGGCTTAACAGTCGTAAGGAACTATTTGTCTTGCGGTTGGGGCAGAGGACGGTGTGACCGAAAAGGTCACGCCGTTTTTCTGCGTCCAAGGGTAGATTCTGCAATCATGGGTTCTGCCAGTACGGGGATCTCCACATCGTCCACAAAGTTGAAAAAAATCTCAACCTTCTGTCGGCGCTTGCCGCCAGACTTATCCGGTGCGTGAATGATGATCTTCCTGATATACTCGTTGACAATCGTCTGCGTCAGCTCCGTGACATCCACATACTTTTTCGTCAGCGCAATGAAAGCGTCCAGATCGTCGCCCATCGCCTGCCGCTGTTCAACCCATTCTTCCGTTGTTTCAATTTCGAGCTTTAACCGTTCCTGCTCCGCTTCATAATCAGAAGTCATCTTCTTGTACTTTTCCTTGCTGATTTCACCGAGAGCATAGTCCTCATAGAGCCGGGATATAACCACATCGAGGGTGGCAAGGCGCTTTTTTGCCTGCTCCATGCGTTTCTGATCTTCCCGGATGTCCCGTTCCTGATCGGCGCGGCGGTAATGCAGCCACTCCTCCTGAAAGCCCTCCACATCGCTGCGGATGTACTCGTTGACCGCCTGAATCCGTTCCTGTACCAGTTCCCGCAGTACATCTTCCCGGATATAGTGTGCGCTGCATTCGCCCCGCCCGCTCTTGTACTTGGAGCAGCGATAATGATCCTGCTTGCCCTCAAAGCCCTTGCAGGTGGCGAAATGAAGCTTGCTGCCGCAGTCTGCACAGTAGACCAGCCCTGCGAATAATCCCTGCCGTTCCGCTTTCACGGGACGGCGTTTGTTTTTGCGCAGCTCCTGCACCCTGTCCCATTGCGCCTGAGAAACGATTGCTTCCTGCGTATCTGGCACGATGAACATATCCTCCGGCGCGTTGGGAATCCGCTTTTTCAGCTTGTAGGACTTGGAGTAGGTCTTGAAATTGCAGGTACAGCCGGTGTATTCCTGCCGTTCCAGAATCCCGACGATGGATTGATCGCTCCAGCCATACGGGTTCTTGGGCAGTGGCTTTCCCTTACGGCTGGCATACAGCGCCTTGGTCGTGAGAACCTGATCCCTTTCAAGAATCCGTGAAATCTGCTCCGGGCCTTTGCCGTCGATGCAGAGGTCAAAGATGCGCTTGACAACCGGGGCGGCGTCCTCATCCAGAATCCATTTGTCCTTGTCATTTGGGTCACAGCGGTAGCCATAAGGCGGTTTGCCCAGATGCTTGCCGCTGGTGCCGCGCTGACGCAGGCTGGTACGGACTTTCTTGGAGGTGTCTCTTGGATACCACTCGTTAAATAAGTTGCGGATTGCGGCAAAGCCCTCACCGTCCCCACGCTGACTGTCCACGCCGTCGTTGACGGCAATGAAGCGAACATCGTAGCTGGGGAAGATGATGTCGGTGTACTGGCCTACAGTCAGGTAATCACGACCAAAGCGAGATAGGTCTTTGCAAAGCCAGCAGCCTACCAATCCCTGCTTTACCAGTTCAAAGCCCTCCTGTACGCCAGGGCGCTGAAAGTTCGTGCCGGTATAGCCGTCGTCAACCAGCACTTTCAAGTTTGTGTAGCCATGATCCTGTGCGTATCTGGTTAAAAGCTCGCGTTGATTCTGTATCGAATTCGACTCGCCATCCTGCGAATCCTCGTTGCTGAGGCGGCAGTAGAGTATCGTAATTTTTTGCTGATCCGTCATAACGTCCTCCTTCACGTTCGGGTCAGCCGACAGAATCGGTGTGCTTATATTTATAGTACCATAGTTTTGTGTCGCTGTCATTAACAAGCCACCTCCCGGTCAGAAAAAATGAGCCGTTTTACCTTGGCGGTAAGCGGCTCAGCTCCGTCACAGACGGTTTCAATGGTGTACAACGTGTTTCCAATCTTGCGCTCCACGGTTTTGCAGAAGGGGCTTCTCCTGCTCCAATAGGCCTCGCACTCCTGCAAAAAGGACTCCGGCGGGTCAAAGATCGGATCAAAGTAGCTCTCATGGTCAAAGACCTTGCAAAGCTCAAAGACCAAATCGTCTTTTCCCTCCGTCGCGGCACGGTTGATTTCGTCAATGCTGATAATTTTTCCCATATATGATTCCTTTCTCATAATTCTATTTCGCTTTTGCGGCTGCGCAGTTGTGCCTGCTGCCGCTCCTGCTCATGCTGTACTTCATAAATGTTGTAGTGAATGGCCCAGAGCTTTTTAACGTCGGCGTAAAGCGGCGAAAGCTCTGTCTGAATGTCCTTGTACTCCTGCTCCAACCGCTCACGCTCTCTGTGCCATGCGGTGATGGGCAGTTTGCCATCCTTGAAATATGGTTTCAATTTGCGCTCTGCCATGTAGAACGTCCGCATCGTATCGTCATGCTCCGACTTGTATTTCTGTCTGGATTTTTCAAAACGGATACATCCCAGCTTATCCGCAACCGGTTTTCCATCGACATAATACTGTGCCATGCGCAGCAGCTCGTCCAGTTCCTTGATGCGGGATTGCTTTTCCCCAGCAGACGCTTTCATTGCGCTGATGCTGTTCTGCATGGAATGGAGCGCGGTATCCAGATCATCGGTGGTAAAAAGCTGCTTCGCCTGCAAAAAGCGGAACGCATCCGCATACCGCTGTAAGTTGGCTGTCTTGGCCTTTGTGCTGTATGCGCCTTTATTGCGGTTGTTGTAATAGGTCATCAGCAGATCGTTCAGCATGGGCGGCTGCGGCTTGGAGAGTTCTTCCTTAACCGCTTTCAGCCATTTCAGCAAAGAGGCGATTTTATTCTTTACTTCCCGCAGCATGGCGTTGGTTTTGCGAACCCAGCGGTTGAAGTCGCCCTTGTCGGTACGGATGCCCTTCGCTTCCATTGCGCGGACAGACGGTCCCTCATGAACAGTAGGAATCTGTTCAATGCCTTGTCGTTCATAGCTGCGGTGGTCGATCTGGCAATCCAAACTTTTCTCCGCAAACTTCGCGTTGCACAGATCAGCCCACGCCTGCCGCCAATGCTCCAAGGTTTCAGGGCTGCCCCAATCGGTGGTCGGCACAGCGTTGAATACATAGTTGCCTGCCTCATCCCGGATGCGCTCACCATGCTCGTCCAGCACATATTCCCGCCGCTGCTTGTTGCCCCATCTGCCGTGTTCGTCCAAAGGGCGAATGGGACACATGACATGAAAGTGCGGATTGGAAATGCCGACGTCCGCCTTGTCGGGAGAATGAACAGCAAAGTCCACCACCATTCCTCGGCTCACAAAGTTCTCCAACAAAAATTGCCTTGCCAGAGCGATGTTCTCCTGCATGGAAAACTCGTTCTGCAAGGCAATGTCAAAGCTGTACGCAAGCTGCGCTTTCTTTCCGCGTTCGGCTTTCTCCACCGCGTTCCAGAGGGTTTCACGGTCTGCATACTCCGATGGCGCATGAGAGGGCAACAGGATTTCAGAGCAGATCACGCCGCCCTTGCGGGTGTAGTCGCTGATCTCACCGTAGTATTCGCTGTGCAGCTTTTCCCCGGCACGGTAGGCGGCAGACGCCACAGCGGACTGTCCCGCACTGCGCTTGATCTGGGTTACATGAAAATGGAATAACGCGATACTCAGCACCCCTCTTTCTGTTCAGCCCGGTTGTGTTCGTTGACCGCTTCCATGAGCAGGCCCTTGACCTCCGGCAGGTCAAAGACCTTTTCGGCAAAGGCGTAAAACTCAGCGCGTGTCAACAGCTTCGTCAGCGGGGCAATGCTTTCCATATCTGCGCTGCGAACGATCAGGTTGTGTGCGCGTTTGGTTCGGTCGCCGCGCTCATAGTAGGCAATGCGGTTTTCCAGACGCTGCTTCTTGTGCTGCTCCTGTGTAAGCTGCTGCTCAATTTTTTCTTTCTCGGCATTCAGCTCGGCAAGGGTTTTCTGTTTTGGCATTGTGTGACCTCCTTCAAAATTAGTGAAATAGTTGTTCAGACTTTGCGGCGGAAATTGTCTGCGTCAGCAGATGGTTTCCACCGCGAAGTGCGCTGGGATAGCTGCGTAGGCAGCGCAAGGGAGGCACTCCCTTGTACGGAACGAAGTGACGCAAAACAGCCATGATACTCAGGTATCTGGGCTGTCTGCCTCGCAGAGCGCACATACTCCCGTCAGGAGAGTATAGAAGTGCG